>Ga0197143_1000860_pt1 | contig 28405 bp, 29 predicted proteins | sample GBS70_MetaG_FD_148603 | JGI IMG/M metagenome (GOLD analysis project Ga0197143, IMG submission 148603) | Sediment microbial communities from Great Boiling Springs, Gerlach, Nevada, United States - GBS 70_MetaG | ecosystem: Environmental > Aquatic > Thermal springs > Hot (42-90C) > Sediment... | reverse complement strand
CTTTACCGTAAGTATAGTATTGAGTAGGGACAGAGGAACCATAAACAGTTGTGTAATTATCATCTACTTGATAATAATCTGGCCAGGGTGATGTAATTACTCTTGGATTTGAATATTTAACAAGTTCAGCATTATTAACAGAAAATCTAAATAAATCATCAAAAGGAGAGTCAGCATCAGACCATTCAGCAGTTAGATAATGAAAATCCCAGGTTATAGTTATTCCTTGATTACAAAAATTGGCATTAAATGTTTGTTGAACAACAGCATAATCATATTCTGAATATGAATTTCCATCAACATCGGAAGTAGTACAAAAACCATCAATATCTTCACTTAGGGTAGAGATATGTAAAAAGTAGCTTCCATGTGTTGGACTTATAGTAGGAGAAACATCACTGGCTTGTCTTGGTTCTGCGAATGTATAGGATATCGGACATCCTGAATAAGTAGTTAATTGCCAACCTATCATACCAGATTCAAAAGAACCATTTACCAATTGACCAAAAATTAACCACTTCATCCCCCACCTCCTGTTATCCGAAAATTATAAAGCATAAGTTTGCATTACTTTAAAATTTCAAATTAAGTTAAAATTCTTATTTGCATTTTCTCTTGGAACAATTGTAAGTAGAATAAGTGGATTATTAAGAGAAATTATTATTGCTTATTTGCTTGGTGCAAGCAATAAGTCAGATGCCTTTTTTGTAGCTTTCAGGATTCCTAACTTATTTAGGGATTTACTTGGAGATCAAGCTATGAATAATGCATTCATTCCTGCATATGCACAATCAAACTATTCAAGAAAATTTTTATGGGCTATTTTTATTCAGTTTTTATCAATTGTTCTAATAATCAACTTAATTTTATTGTTATTTACAAAACAAATCGTTACAATTATTGCTCCTGGTTTCTTAGATGAAAAAGAAACATTTAATCTAATAGTTATTTTAACTTATATAACACTTCCTTCACTATTTTTCTTTTCATTATCTGCTTTGCTTTCAGCTGTATTAAATACAAAAAGAAAGTTTTTTTTAACATCAATTAGTCCATCAATAATAAACTTTTCAATTATTTTGTTTGGGATAAGTTTTGATATTGATAAGACGATTTCACTTTCCATAGGATTTACAGCTGGAACAATTCTTCAATCACTATTATTATTTTTATATTTAAGAGAAAAATTTGAAAAACCTGACTTTAATAATCCTTCAATAAAAACATTTTATAAATTACTTTTTCCTGTTATGCTTGCTTATGGATTTAATGAAATGAACTTATTTTTTAGTACATTTATTGCTTCCTTTTTTAAGGAAGGCTCAATAAGTTATTTAAATTATGCTTTTAGAATTTTTCACTTTCCACTTGCAATTACAGGTATTGCAATATCAAATGTTGCAATTGTTGATTTTACAAATTCAAGTAATCCAAAAGAACATCTTAAAAAATCATTAAAAATAAACTTTTTGATTACAATTCCAATAACAATCATTTTTATAATTTTCTCAAAATTTATTATTCAAATTTTATATCAAAGAGGTAATTTTAATGAAAATGATACCTATATTACAACAATTGTTTTGATTATATATCTTTTGAGCTTACCGTTTTCAAGTTCATCAAAAATTTTAACAAGTTATGCATTCGCAATAAAAGATATTAAAAATGCTAATTTATCGTTTATTATTGGGACAATTGTTGATATTCTGACTATGGTTATATTTTCTTTCTTTATTGGATTTTATGCAATTCCTCTTGGAAACCTTACAAGTTCTCTTTTAAGACATATTTATTTAGTAAGATGCTATCGCTTATAGCTTTTATAAAATCAGTATAATTTTTAAATTCATTTCCAAGAGGATTTAATTTTATAATTTTAAAATTTCTTTTTTTAAAAATTTCAAGTAGTTCTTCATTATAATAACTTTCAACAATAATAATTTTATCTTTTGAATTTAAAGCCTTTTCTAAATCACTTGGAAGAATGTCATAATAACCTTCTTTTATAAGAATTGTTTCAATTTTTAGATTATATGCTTTTAAGAATGGCTCAAATGATGTATGAAATAGAATAAATTGAGTTTTTACTTTTTTTGATATTTCTTGATTTATACTATCTATTTCTTTTAATTTTCTTATAAATTTTTCCAAATTTTCTTTCTTGTAATTAATTGAACAGTGTCTTAATGAATTTTCAATTTTTGGAATAATTTTTAATATAAACTTTGGATTTGTCCAAATGTGTGGATTTTCATTTTCTTCTAATAATTTTAATTTATATTTGGCTTTTACGTTTTTTGACCAAGTTTCAAAATTTTCAGATATATAAATAAATCCACATGAATTTTGAACATTAATTAATGTCCTTATATTTGGTTCAAAGCTATGAATATCAACAACTTTATCAATTATTACGTCACTATTTATTCCAATTTCATTCAAAATTAATTTTATCGGATATATTGAAACAAAAATTTTATTTTCCTTATTTTCTTTTGAACAAGCAAACAAAATAAAAATTAAAAATTTTTTAAAGTTCATCTGAAAATAAAGCTCTACCAATTCTAATCATATCTGAACCTTCCATAACAGCATAAATATAATCTTCACTCATACCCATAGAAAGTTTTAAATCTAATTTAAAAATTTCCTTAATTTTTTCTTTTATAATTCTTAGCTTTTCAAATGCTTTTCTACTTTTTATTTCATCAACAGGATATGGACCTAATGTCATAAGTCCAACTAAATTTAAAAATTCCGATTTTAAAACCTTTTCAACAGCTTCTTTGAAATTTTCAGGATTAAAACCATATTTTTGTGGTTCATTAGAACAATTGAATTCAATAAAAATATCAATTTTTACTCTATTTTTTTCAATTTCATCAATAATTTCAAACCTATCTATGCTTTGGATAACATTGAAAATTTTTAATGCTTTTTTAACTTTATTCGTTTGTAAATGACCTACTAAATGCCATTTTATGTCTGATGGTAAATAATCGACTTTTTCAATTGCTTCTTTAACTCTATTTTCACCAAACTCTCTAAAACCTAATTCATAAACGAATTTTATTCTATTAATATCAACACCTTTTACAATTGGTAAAATTTTTATTTCAGATGGATTTCTATTTATTTTTTCACAAATAAAAGCAATATTTTCCTTTAATTTCTTTAAATTTTCAAGGATATAATTCATTTAAACGTTAATAATTAAATGTTTCTCCTGGTTCTAAAATAACAACTTGTGATAAGTTTCCAACAAGTTTTTTAAATTCCTCTGGATCAGCTTTAATTAAATCAAAGGTGTTATAATGTATTGGAATAACATATTTTGGTCTTATGAATTCAACCGCTTTCACCGCTTGGTAAATATCCATTGTAAATCTTCCACCTATGGGAAGTAAAGCAATATCGGGCTTATAAAGTTCTCCAATTAATTTCATATCTGAAAATAGACCTGTGTCTCCTGCGTGATATAATGTTTTACCAAGAGCCTGAACAATAACACCTGTTGGGCCTCCTGTTTGAGAAGTATGCCAAGCAGGCGTTAAAGCAATTTTTATTCCTTCAACACTTATAGGACCACCTATATTCATTGGTTCAACTTTCTGAATACCATTTTCGTTTGCTAAAACTGTAATTTCATATTGTGAAACAATCCAAGCATTTGTTCTTTTAGCAATTGAGAAAGCATCTCCTAAATGATCTCCATGGTCATGTGTAATAATTATAATATCTGCACTTGTTATTTGGTCAGCAGTTATAGGAGCTTTTGGATTTCCAGAAAGAAAAGGATCTATATATATTATTTTATTTGAAACTTCAACTTTAACTGCTGAATGGCCAAGATAAAGTTATTTTCATAAGTTATAAATTTAAGGGATAATTTTTTACAAAGTTTAATCGTTTGGAGTGAGTGTAGGACATGTACAATCATAATAACAAGCTCCACTCGTACAACCTGCAAGGGGGCAAGTTATCCAATGAAAACAAGGATCTTTGGAATAACTACAACATGACCAAATATAAGGAGAACAATGGGAACAATTCTTTCCATCACCCTCATTGTAAATAATAATAGTATAAGAATTATCACGCTTTTTTAAAATTTTGAAATTATTTATTTCTTTAACTTTACAAGATACATTATTCAAAAATGTTGAAAACTGATAATTGTAAATTTTGTTTCTGGAAATAAAAACAAGAGTGTAAGATGCTTTATTTTTAGCAATAGTAAATATGTCCTTATTTTCATATTTTAGAATCGTCTTTTCAATTGATACCAAACCCTTAAAAATTAATGTCGTATCTTGTGTAATTTTAAAATTTCTATTCTTATTCAAAGTAGGTTCAGTAGTCTTAGTACATGAGGAAATTATCAAAAGCAAGAAAATTATATTCAATGAAATAAAACATTTATATATAAGTTGTACCTTTTTAACTGCTGAATGGCCAAGATAAGTTATTTTTATAAGTTATAAATTTTAAGGGATAATTTTCTACAAAGTTTAATCGTTTGGAGTGAGTGTAGGAAAAGCAATTTTAATTTAAAAAATACCCCACCTTTTTACATTTTTTTTATATTCAATATATTCGTTTTTAAATGTTTCTTCTAAAATTCTTTCTTCTATTGGAATAACAATTTTATCAAGAATGAAAAAAAACAATATAAAAATGAAAATTCCGACTAAGGTTTGAAAAAATAAAGATAAACCAATAATAAGTAATAAATCTCCTAAGTATATAGGATTTCTAACAAATTTAAAAATACCATCTTTTACAAGCTTTCTCGGCTTATTACCAGGAATAATTGTTGTTCTATTTATTATTAATGTTAAAATTCCTAAAATTATAAAAACTAACGATATTAAAATTATTAATGAACCTATAATTTTTGGAAATTTAATAATCAGTAAATCTTTACTTAAATAAATTAAAATTACTGAAATAAATAAAAAACCAATAGGTATAAACTTAATCATTTATAACAGGAAATTCCTTTCTATAAATATCAACCTCATTTAAATCAATATCAATAATAGCAAACTTTTCACCAATGCCCATATCAATAATAATTTCTCCTCTTGGAGAAACTACTAAGCTATTTCCACCAAAAGTATTTCCATTTTCATTTCCATATCTATTTATACCTATTACAAATAATTGATTTTCAATAGCTCTTGCCTTAATTAATGTTTTAAAATGTTCAATTCTGATTAAGGGCCATTCAGATGGAACAAAAATTATTTTAGCACCTTCATAAGTAATTTTTCTAGCTATCTCTGGAAATCTTAAATCATAACATATCATAACACCAATTTTACCAAATTCAGTTTCAAATATCCCAATTTTTTCACCAGGTTTGAATATCATGTGTTCATTTAGAGGTTTAAAAAGTTTTATTTTTGAATAATAACCAATTATTTCACCCTTTCTATTGAATAAAAATGCACGATTGTAATAATTCTCATTTTCTTTATAAAATAATGAGCCTGCTAAGATATAAGTTTCTTTTTCCTTTGATAATTTTGAAATACCTAAGATAATTTCTGAATTTTCATATTCACTTTGAATGTCGTATGGTTCTAAGTTATAACCCGTTGTCCATAATTCAGGAAGAACAACAAAATCTATTTCAAAATTTATATTTTTTAATATATTCTTGAACTTTTCAAAGTTTTCAAATTTATTTTTTGTTGGATTATTTTGAATTAATAAAATCTTCATCTTCTAGAAACATGATTTTTTTATTTTCATAAAATCTTTTTCTTTCCTTTTTCTCTCTTGCATATACTTCCTCTTCTTTTTGATGAATTTGTTTTGGTAATGAAACAGGATTACCATCGATCTGATTTATGTTTCTATAAAATCCCATCCATGCTTGTTTTGGTTTTACCCCAATTGGAACGAACAATTTATTTTTATCCCATACCATATTTTCTCTACTTGGACTTGCCATTTCATAAACATCACTCATAATTATTACTTCATCAGGACATGCTTCTACACAAAAACCGCAATATAAACATCTTCCTGCATCCCACATCCAAACCGCTGCGTATCTTTGCCCTTTTCCTATCGGATTATCTATTGGGTTTTCGTCTCCTTCAATATAAATAGCTTCTGATGGACAAATAGCTGCACACAATTGACAAACAATACATCTTTCAGTTCCATCTTCATGTCTTTGTAGTCTTAAAGCCCATCTAGCCCTCTCAGGAAGTTTTCTTTTAATATCAGGATATTGAATTGTAAATTGATTTTTAAATATATTTTTTAGGTTATGCTTTAATGTTATATAAAGACCTTTAAAAATTGCAAGAATTTCACGCATAAGAAAATTTTAAAGTTCAAGTAAAATGAAGTTCATTATAAGTTATGAAAAATTTTTAAAAAGTGAAGTTTTAAAGCCGAAGGCTTAAATAATTTCATCTAACACTTTAAAATTTTAAATAGTATCAAAAATTGAAAATAACCATTTCCAAACTTTTACCAAATAGCTATAAATTTTTTATTCTAAGAAAATTTTCCAAAAAATTTGATGCGATATTTTATCTTGGAGAGGAAATTGAAGAATTAAAATTGATAAAAAATTTAAAATTTATAAAAGATATTAAAGATGTTGAAAATTTTGGTTTTATTGAATTTGAGAAAAATAAAATAATTAATGTAGAAAGTTTTTTGAATTTACTAATTGATAATGAATATAAAAGGGTTGATTTTGTAGAAAATCCAAAAGAATTTTCAAGGAGGGGTAGTATTTTAGATATTTATTTTGAAAATTTTTCATTTCCAATAAGGCTTGAATTTAATGATAATGAATTACAAGATATTAGAGTTTTTGATGTTATTAATCAAAAAAGTTTTAAAAAACTTGATAAATTTAGTGTTATTCTAAAAGGTTTAAACAATATAAAAAACTATTTAATTGTAGAAGAAATTTTAAAACCAATTAACAAAATAAAAATTATTGAGTTTGCAAATGAATTTGAAAGAATTAACATAAATGATTTTATAAAAAATGGTTATAAAGTTATTTTTGCTACCTTAGATAAAGAAAGAGCAATAGTATTTAAGAAAATGTTTAAAAATGTTAAAATTGTGAAAGGTGAATTCAAAGAAGGGTTTATTGACGAAAGAAAAAAAATTATTTTTATTTCTTTGGGATTTTTTGGAAATTTAAGAAGCTATAAAATTTATAGAAGCTTACAAGTTGGAGATTTAGTTGTTCATAGGGACTACGGAATTGGTAAATTCATTGGAACTGAAATTAGAGGTATTTTAGAGTTTTTTAAAATTCAATATAAGGATGGAATTTTATATATTCCGATATATAATGGACATTTAATTAAAAAATATCTTGGGAAGGAGAATGTTGAGATAAATAGTTTTTCAGATAATAAATGGAAGAAAGCATATAAAAAAGCTTATGAATATGCACAAAAACAAGCTTATATTATAATTTCGAAACTTTCTTTAAGGAAAACTCAAAGAGGATTTAAATTTAAGAGATCTGATGAAGAAGAACTACTAAGATTAACATTTCCATACGAAGAAACATTAGATCAAAAGAAAGCAATTTATGAAACATTAAAAGATATGGAAAGTGATAAAGTTATGGACAGATTAATTGTTGGAGATGTTGGATTTGGAAAAACTGAAATTATATTAAGAGCAAGCCTTAGAGCGGTATTAAATAATAAGCAAGTTGCTATTTTAGTTCCAACTACAATTTTAGCATTTCAACATTATAATAATTTTAAAAAGAGATTAGAGCAATTTGGAGTAAATGTAAAAATGTTAAGTAGATTAACACCATCTTATGAAGTTAATAAAATTAAAGAGGGTTTAAGAAGGGGATATATTGATATTGTGATAGGAACACATAAATTATTAAGTAAAGATATTATTTTTAAGGATTTGGGATTACTTGTGATTGATGAAGAACATAAATTCGGTGTTTTACATAAAGAAAAATTAAGAAATTTGAATGTTTTAGTTGATACTTTATATTTATCAGCAACACCTATACCAAGAACACTTGCAAGTGCTTTAAAAGGTCTAATTGATATAAGTATTATTAGAACACCTCCAAAAGGTAGAAAAGAGATAAAAACAATAGTTAGTTACTATTCTGATGAAATCCTTAGAAAAGCTATTTTAAATGAGATAATAAGAGGAGGACAAGTTTTTTATGTTTATAACCGAATAGATAAAATTTATGAAATTAAAGATAAAATTCAAAATATGTTTAAAAATTTAAGAGTTGAAGTAATTCATGGAAAAATTGAAAAACAAAAAATTGAAAGTGTATTTTTAGATTTTTATGAAAACAAAATTGATATTCTTATCTCTACAAATATAATAGATGCTGGTCTTGATTTTCCAAATGCTAATACAATAATTGTTCAAAGAGCAGAGATTTTAGGACTTTCAGAACTACATCAACTAAGGGGTAGAGTTGGAAGAGGTTCAAAACAAGCTTATGCATACTTTTTAATCGAAGATAAAAATTTAAATGAAAACGCTATTAAAAGACTTAGAGCTATTGAAAATTATAGTTATCTTGGGAGTGGATATGATATAGCAATGGCAGATTTAGAGATTAGAGGAGCTGGAAACTTGTTTGGTTTTGAACAATCAGGTCATGCTTATAATGTTGGATTTTATTTATATTTGGATATGCTTGAAAAAGCAATTTATAAGTTAAGGGGATTATCTTATAATGAAGTTGAAATTGAAATAAACATTCCCGCATATTTACCCAAAGAATATATTCAAGACGATGAAGTTAGACTTTATTTTTACGAGAAAATTATAAATGCTAAAACAATAAATGAAATTGAAATTATTGAAAATGAAATTATTGATAGATTTGGAAAATTGCCAAAAGAAGCAGAAAATTTAATTAATGCTTATAAGTTAAAATTAAATTATAATGATTGTGAAAGAATTATTATAAATGGAAAAGAAATTATTCTTTTGAAAAATGAGAATAAAATTTCTTTGCCTAGTCCAATAAATTAAATAGTGTTAAATTTAGAGGGTTTTAAGGGGGGCAAAGTTTTAAGCCAAAGGCTTAATTTCAGGGTGGGTGGGAAAAACATATAAAAATAAATAATTTTAAAATTATTGAACAAAACATTTTATCCAGTAAGACTTTTATTACCAGTAGAAATAACATCTAATTCTATATTTCTTAGTAATTTTCAAAACAAGTCTCAAGTTAGCAAGAATTATCTTATTAAAATAATCACTAATTGATTTTCTCTTTTTACAAATGGGATAGTAAAAATGATATTCAAAGTACTTCTCTAATTTACTCCTTATTTTTCGGTATCTCAGATAGATTCATTTCATACTTTCTCCACCCTCAAATCAAGCCAAAGCCTTATGCTTGGCTATCAATAACTTATAAAAACTTATTTAACTCCGCAAAGCAAAATTTAAGTGCTTTGTCCAATAAATAGTGTTAAGTAGTTGATAATCAATAACTTAATAAAAATGAAGTTTTTTTAGTATTGAAGCCCGTTTCATCATTATTGGACAAAGTAAAATTTAAGTGCTTTAAAATTTTCAAGGTGTAGGAGGTGATAATGTATGCGTCTTATAAATATATCTTTTATTTTACTTATAGGTATAAGCACATTCTTTACTTTTATCAATTTCGGATATAGCTTTATAATCTCTCTAATCCCTTCTTTTGCTTTTTCTCTTATATCTTATATTATTGCTAATTATCTTGCACATGTGAAGTTAAAAGCCATTATTTCTTTTGGCATTGCACTTTCTATTTCCTTAGTTATAGGAAACTTATTAGCTTCTATTATTACTAAATTTGTCCCTTCCGTGTTTCATAGTTATATTTATCTTCTGATGAATTTAATTATGGCTTATATCTTCTTTGCATTTTCATATCAAAATAGGAAGGATTTAAAATTCGGTGAAATTGTAAATTTCTTCCATAGGGACTTTAATGATGTTCTTGGAAGACCAAAGCTTGTTGATACAAGTGCTTTAATAGATGGTAGGATTTTGGATTTAGCAAAGGAAGGTATATTAGAAGGGGAACTACTTATACCAAAATTCGTTATAGGTGAGGTTCAACATATTGCTGATTCAACTGAACCTTTAAGGAGAGAGAAGGGTAGGAGAGGATTACAAGTTTTAGAAGGATTAAAGCAATTATCTGGTAGGATTATAAAGGTTGAGATAATTTCTGATAGTCCAAGAAATAGGGAAGTTGATCATAGACTTATAAATATAGCAAGTGCAAGGAGAGTACCTATTATAACTACTGATTATAATTTACAGAAATTAGCTGAAATTCAGGGTGTTGAAGTGATAAATATAAATAAAATTACAAAAGTTCTTTCTCCACCTGTTATGCCTGGCGATAAAATGAAAATAAGAATAATAAGAGAGGGTAAAGAACCTGACCAAGGACTCGGTTATCTTGAAGATGGAACTATGGTTGTTGTAGATCATGCTAAAAGAGATATAGGAAAAGAGATAGAAATTGAAGTTGTTTCAATTTATCAGAGTGAAACAGGAAGAATTATATTTGGTAGAAAGCAGGAAGAAATTAAAGTTTGAGTATATATATTCATCCAAGTAGTATAATTGGTAAAAATGTAGAAATTGGTGATGATTCTTATATTGGAGAAGATGTTATAATTGGAGATAATACTAAAATTGGAAGAAATGTTATAATTCAAGGTCCCTGTAAAATTGGTAAAAACAATATTATATTCCACAATGTTATAATTGGTTTGGAACCTCAAGACTTTAAGTATAAAGGTGAAAAAACTTATGTTGAAATTGGTGATAATAATATAATTAGAGAATTTGTTAGTATTCATAAGTCAACTGGTGAAGGAAACAAAACAATTATTGGAAACAATAATTATATTATGGCTTATGCTCATATTGCTCACAATTGTAAAATAGGTGATGGAACAATTATTGTTAATTGTGTTCAACTTGCAGGACATGTTGAAGTTGGTGATTATGCTTATGTATCTGGACTTGTTGGTGTTCATCAATTTACAAGAATTGGAGCTTATAGTATAGTTAGTGGAATGTCAAGAATAAATCAGGATGTTTTGCCTTTTTCTATGGTAGAGGGTAATCCTGCTTATCTAATTGGAATAAATCTTGTAGGTTTGAGAAGAAGAGGATTTTCAGAAGAAAGAATAAAAATAATTTCTCAAGCTTTTAAATTTATAAAGGATCCAAAATTGAACCTTAAAGATGCTCTTGATGAAATTAAAAAACTACCACAAAATGAAGATATAAGAATGCTTATAGAATTTATAGAAAGCTCAAAAAGGGGGATTATTAAAAGAGTTAGAAATGATTAAAATTTTTCTATATAAATTATTTTTAAAAATTTATTATTTCATTTATTCAAAATTCACAATTAAATTGAAAGGGGTAGGTTATTTTTCAGATTTCTTAAAAGAACCATTTATATTTAAGTTTAAAAATTGTTATTTTTTATTTAATCCATCAATATCAAGAAGCTATAATCTTATTGTCTCGGGTATTCCAAATGAAAAACCTACTCATATATTTCTTGATAATGTTTTAAATAATTTAGATTTTGATATTCAGTTCTTAAATATAGGTGCAAGTATTGGTGAATTTTTGATAGTTTATTCAAAGTATAAAAGCGTTAAGTATTCACTTGGTTTTGAACCAATAGATGAAGCTTAAAAGCCCTACAAGTTCATCCATAAAAGCGTCTTCAAATTCTGTTATTATTAAAAAAGAAATGTTTAAAATGGATAGCTTGTTTGAAAAAGGGATTATCCATAATGAAAAAACAATAATACTTATGGATGTGGAAGGAGCTGAAAAAGAAGTGATTTTAGGTTCAAAGAATTTTATAAATTTTGTAAAACCATTAATAATAATGGAATATAATCAAGAAAGTAAAAAGTTTTATAACTTAAATGAAATTTTAGAAATTTTAGGTGAAAATTATGAACTTTTTAGATTGAACGAAAATGGTAAATTAGATAGGGAATTTAATAAAACTTGGAATGTTGTTTTTATTCCTCGGGAGTGGCTTGGAGTTATTCCTAAGGTATGTTTTAAATAGTGTTAAGTTTTTTATTATCAATCAAAACATTATTTATTTTATGGGGGATTTAATGCTGAAAGCTTATTTTAAGGGTGGGGAAAATACAATGAAATAAATAATTTTAGAATTACTAGACAAAGTATTTAAGATAAACTTTAAAATTTTAAACTTCTCTTAGGGCGGGTAGCTCAGCTGGTGAGAGCGCTGCCCTTACAAGGCAGAGGTCAGAGGTTCAAGTCCTCTCCCGCCCATCCATTAGAACACTAATTATTATTCCAACATATAATGAGTTTCCTCAAATTTTAGAATTTATCTCAGCTATTAAAAAACTAAATTATGAACTTTTATTCATAGATGATGGTTCATGTGATGGAACAGCTGAAATTATTAAAAAATCAAGTGTTAATTATATTAGAAATGAAAAAAATTTTGGTAAAGGTTATTCATTAAAAGTCGGTTTTAATTATGCGATAGTGAATAATTATGATTATGTAATTACAATTGATGCAGATAATCAGCATCCTATAGAATATATTCCACTATTTGTGGAAAAATTAAAATTTTTTGATATTGTAATTGGTTCTCGTAAGAGAGAAATGAATATAAGAAAAATGCCTATGGATAGATACATTTCCAATAGGTTAAATTCTGCTTTTATATCAATTCTATGCTTAAAAAATATTCCTGATGCTCAAAGCGGATATAGGGGTATAAAGATTGATGTTATAAGAAATCTAAAAATTAACTCTAATGGATTTGATTTTGAAACAGAGTTTATTATAAAAGCAATAAAGAAAGGTTATAAAGTTGGTTATATTGATATTCCAGTTATTTATAATTCAAAAAAAAGCCATATTAGAAAAATTAAAGATACATTTAAAATTTTAAAAGTCTATTTAAATGTAATTTTCCATAGTTAATTATTATGGTGATAAGTCATTAATAGTCAATAATTTATAAAAAGTGTTTTAAAATTATTTATTTTAGGGGGGATTTAAGTTGGACAAAACATAGAGATTTAATTCATAGCCTTTAAAATTTATATTTTGTGAAAAAAACAGTAAAAGTTCCAATAAGAGGTCTTACATGTGCTAATTGTGTTAGAACTGTTAAGAGTATTATCAATTCTGAAAAAGATATTTATTTTGTTGATGTTGATTTGGCAAGTGAATTATTAACAGTTGAATTTGGAGAAAATTTTAATTTTAGAAGAATTAAAAAGGAACTTGATAGTATTGGTTATGAAGTTATTACTAAAAACTACGAAATTTATATAGAAAATTTTGATGAAAATTTAGAAAATTACTTAAAAAGCGAACATTTAATTTTACATTATTTTTATGATTTTCAAACAAGAACATTAAAAATTGAAACATTAATTCAAGCGGATGAAATTGTAAAAAATTTAAATAAGCTTGGATATGAGGCACACTTATTAGATGAGGGAAAAAGTTCATTTGATATTGAATACGAAAAGAGAAAAAAGGAGTTAAATGATATTAAACGAAGAGCAATTCTTTCTTCAATTTTAGCATTTCCATTAGTTTTACATGAATTTTCAATCCCTTTAAATCCAATTATTCAATTATTACTTGTAATTCCTATTCAATTTTATTTTGGTTTTTACTTTATAAGAAATGCTATAAAGTCATTAAAATTTCTTAATTTTGATATGAATGTTCTAATTTCTATTGGCACATTATCTGCATTTTTTGGCTCAATTTTACACTTTATAAATCCAAATATTTTTAAGCATGTTTATTTTTCAACGAGTGGTATTATAATTAGTATTATATTGATTGGGAAATTTTTTGAAACAAGAGCGAAATTTAAAGTTTTTGAAAATTTAAAGAATTTATATATTAAAAAACCAAGAAAAGCAGTAATTTTAGATAATGGAATTGAAAAAGAAATTGAAATTTCAGAATTAAAAGAAGGCGATATTTTTATTACAAAAGAAGGAAATATGGTTTTAGCAGATGGAGAAATTATTGAAGGAGAGGGATATTTTGATGAGAGTGCATTTAGTGGCGAATTTAAGCTAATTAAAAAAACGAAAGGTGATAAAATTTTTGAGGGAACAATTTTAAGGGAAGGTTATATTAAAGCAGAAGCCCTTAGAGTAGGAAATAAAACAATTTTGAATGAAATTTTAAAACTTTCAAGATATGCTCAACGAGAAAAATCTTCTCTTGAAAATTTAGCTGATAAAATTTCATCTGTTTTTACACCAACAGTTATATTATTTGCTATATTTGTTTTTATATTTCAATTATTTAATTTGGGAATTGAAAGAGCATTACTAAGTTTTATTTCTGTTCTTGTGATTGCTTGTCCGTGTGCAATAGGTATAGCAATTCCACTTGTTATAGCGGTTGCTATAAATAAAGGTTTAAAAAATGGTATTATTATTAAAAATTCGTTAGTATTAGAAAAATCAAACTCAATAAATACTATAATTTTTGATAAGACTGGAACACTTACAAAAGGAAAATTAAAATTAAAAACGAAAATCCCTTATGAGCATTTAATTTACTTAGCATCAATTGAAAAATATAATGACCATCCAATAGCAAAATCAATTTTAAATGCTTATAATAGCGATAAATTTTATAATGTTAATAATTTTGAATATATAAAGGGGGAGGGTATTAGAGGTTTTGTTAATGGAAAAAAAGTTATTATTGGAAATAGAAAAATTTTTGAAAGAGAAAATATCATCACAAATTATAATTTAGCTTATTATATTGAAGGAATTGGTATTTTTGAAATTGAATTTATTGATGAAATTAAGGAAAATGCTAAAAATTTGATAAAAATTTTGAAAAAAAATTATAAAATTATTGTTTTGAGTGGTGATAATTATGAAAATGTTAAAAGTGTTTGTAGAGAATTAGATATAGAGGAATTTTATGCAAATTTAAGCCCATTTGATAAATTAAAAATTCTTGAAGATATTAAGTCAAAAGGGAATAGGGTTTTATATATTGGAGATGGGATAAACGATGCTATTGTTCTATCAAAATCGGATTTATCAATTGCAGTTTCAAATGCTCTTGATATTGTAAAAGAAAGTGGAGATATTATATTAGTTAAAAATGATATTGAGAATATTTATAATGCAATAGAACTTTCAAGAATAGCAAGTAGTAAAATGAGATGGAATTTATTTTGGACATTTATTTATAACATTATTTTAATACCATTTGCAGGATTTTATGAACATTTCAATCCAATATGGTCTGCTATTGCAATGGCTTTATCTGATATTTTTGTAGTTTCAAATGCCATTTACAATTGGAATTCTTCTAAAAAATTCGTATGAATATCACCTTTTTTAAATTTTTCATTATCTATTATTTTTAAATGTAATGGAATAATTGTTTTAATTCCTTCTCCTCTTATAACGAATTCTTCTAATGCCCTTTTTAATCTTTTTATTGCTTTTTCTCTATTTTCATCCCATACAATAAGCTTAGCAATTAAAGAATCATAATAAGGTGGAATTACATAACCGGAATATATATGACTATCAATTCTTATTCCAGGACCTCCTGGTTTATGAACAAAATCAATTTTTCCAGCAGTTGGTGTGAAATTCCTTTCAGGGTCTTCTGCTGTTATTCTTGCCTCAATAGCATGACCATTAAATTTTATATCTTCTTGTTTAAATTTTAGTTTTTCTCCTGCTGCTATTAATATCATTTCTTTTACAATATCAATGTCTGTAATCATTTCAGTTACTGGATGTTCAACTTGTATTCTTGTATTCATTTCAATAAAATATATATTTCCGTTTTTGTCCATCAAAAATTCCATCGTTCCTGCTGAGTAATAACCAATTTCTCTTGCTCCCTTTACTGCAGTTTCTCCAAGCCACTTTCTTTTTTCTTCATTTAAAGCAGGACTTAAAGCTTCTTCTATAATTTTTTGATGTCTTCTTTGAATTGAGCATTCTCTTTCTCCAAGATAAATAATATTTCCGTATATATCTCCAAGTAGTTGAACTTCAATATGTCTAGGTTTTTCTAAGTACTTTTCTATATAAACTCTTCCATCACCAAACGCATTTAATGCTTCATTGCTTGCTGATAAAAATGCATTTATAAATTCCTTTTCATCATTAACAAGTCTCATTCCTCTTCCACCTCCACCTGCTGCTGCCTTAATAATAACAGGAAACCCTATTTCCTTTGCTATTTTTAGACCCTCATTTGGATCTTCAATTGGATCATCACTTCCAGGAACAACAGGTACACCAGCTTTTTTCATAATTTTCTTTGCTTGGATTTTATCACCCATAGCTCTTATCGCCTCGGGGGGAGGTCCTATGAATATAATATTATGGTCTCTACACATTTCAGCAAATTCCGGATTCTCTGCCAAAAAACCATATCCAGGATGAATAGCATCCGCTCCCGATATCTCACAAGCAGCAATAATGCTTCTCATATTTAAATAGCTATCCTTTGGAAATGGAGGTCCTATTCTAATTGCATAATCAGCAAGCATGACATGAAGTGAATTTTCATCAGCTGACGAATAAATAGCTACACTTTCTATTCCAAGTTCTTTTAGTGCATATATAATTCTAACCGCTATTTCACCCCTATTAGCAACTAAAACTCTTTTAATCATATATTATTCCCTCCTTTTTAAGTTCATTTATTAAATTCTCAATATCTTCCTTTGCCTTACTTTCACTTATATTATAAATTTCAACATATTTTTTTATCATATCTTCAATTTTTTCATTTTTTAAAATCCATTCAAATATCAAGGAAGCACTTAAATTTAAGCTAATTAACCTATCATCTAAGGGATCATATATTACATACTTATTTTCAATAATTTCAATTACTAAATTTTCCTTAACTTTCATTTTGGTGTTATAATTCCAAATAAAATTAAAAGTGATATTGTGCTAGTTAAAAGGTTTAAAAATGGAAGTAAATCTTGCCATCTAAATTCTTCCTTTAAATAAACTTTAATAATATCATCTGGCATTAATTGAAAATCATAATTTTCCTTCTTTATTAAAAATGCTTTATTATTTCTAATTAAAATAACTCTTTCTATCTTTTCATCCCGAAATTTTCCACTTGAAAATAAAACAAATCTAATATCCATTCCTTTTTGATAATCAATTACAGCAGATAATTCCTTATTTGTCATAATATAAACTTTCGGAGGGATTTTATTTAATATAATAATAGATATTTTAACAAGAGGATAAATGTCCTTAATTCTTTCAAATATACTATCTTGTGCAGAAATTAGATCAAGATTAGCAAGTTTAAAATATCCAAATGGTTGAATTAATGCATATCCATCCTTATTAATTATCGTTTTTACTTGATAATTATAACCAATAAAATCTATTTGTAAAACATCACCTACTCTCAATGTATCTAATTGAACGATTAAAAATATCAAGTTTTAAAAGTTTAAAGGCTAAAATTATCCCTCCTATAATCATAATAATTGGTCCAATCCAAACAAGTTGAATAAATGGTTCAAAAAACAAAACTAAATATAATCTATTATTTTCTTCATCAACTTCACCAATTGCAATATATATATCACCTTTAATTGTAGTTATAATATCTACTTCTGGTGTTTTCATATTCCACTTATGATAAAATCTAAGCTCTGGTTTGCTTTCTATAACTTCGTTATTATGTTCAATTTTTAATTTAACTTTATTGTAAGAATAGTCATTTTCAAATCCATTTTTAACATCTTCAAATGTGATTTTATAATTTAAGAATTGAAAACTTTCATTCTTATTTAGAATAATTTCTTTTCTTTGTTTAAACAAACTATTGGCTATTATACCTATGGATAATATAGCAATTCCAAGATGAATGATCATTCCTGGTCTTAGTGTTTTTAATTCAAAAAACAAAAAATTGAATATAATCAAAAAAATTGAGAAAAAAGCAAAAAAAACAATAAAATCAAATGTTTTAAAAAATAATAGTGTAATTAATGTGATTATAAATGATAAAGCAATAGGAATAATAAATCTCTTTAAGTAATTCTTAGGAATTTTATTATATGGAATATATGGAGCAAATGACATTAAAAATAGCATTATTGTAAATGGAATATATGTTGATTTCTCAAAAAATGTTGAACCAACAACAATTTGTTCTTTTAAAATAGCATTTGAAATAAATGGAAATAATGTTCCAAAAGCAACAATAAATGCAATAATAACAAGTATCCAGTTATTTAATAAATAAAAGCCCTCTCTTGAAAGCAAATTATCTATTATTTTTTCAGATTTTAAATAATTGTAATTTTTTAAAAATAAAACAAATGAAAAAACCAATATAATTAATATAAATCCAAAAAAAATTCCTCCAAGCTCACTTTGAGCAAAACTATGAACTGATATTAATGCACCACTTCTTGTAATATAAGTTCCCATTAAAACGAATATGAATGTTAAAATTGTAAGAAAAACATTCCAAACTTTAAACATTCCAAAATTCTCTGATAAAATTATTGAATGAATAAGAGCACTTAGTGTTAGCCAAGGAATAAAAGAAGCATTTTCAACTGGATCCCAAGCCCAATAACCACCCCATCCAAGTTCTAAATAAGCCCATCTTCCTCCAAAGTATATTCCAAATGTTAAAAATATCCAACTTAAAATTGTCCATCTTTTCAACTCTTTAAATATCTCTTTATTAAAGTTTTTTGAAATTAAGGCACCAATTATTATTGAAAATGGAATAGCAATTCCCGTATAACCAAGATATAAAGTTAAAGGATGAACATGCATCCACCAAGTAAAAAGCAAAGGATTTAAACCTCTACCATCATCAAAAATTTGAGGACTTTCTCTAAATGGATTTGAAAATAAAAAAGAAACACTTATAAAAAACAAATAAACTATAACCATTGAAAAAATTGAAAAATTATAAGTTTCTTTATATTTCTTGAAATTTGAATTTAAAAATAACATAACATAAATGCCATAAATCAAATTCCAAAATAGCATAGAACCATCCATTCCAGCCCAAAATCCGGCAATTCTATAAATAATTGGTGTTGAATTTGTAACTTGAAGAACAACATAATATATTGAATAATCTCCAATAATAAGTGCAAAAATAAGATATATTGATGCTAAAACAATGAAAACAAATGATAAAATTAAAGCTCTTTTTGAAGATATTAAAAATTTTTCCTTTTTAAAAAAATTTCCAATAATTGAAGAGATAAAACTATATATAATAAATATAAATGCTAATGCTAAGGTTATTGTTCCAATTTTTGAAATCAAGTGAAAATTTTAAAGTTCCTTATAGAAATTTTCAAAAACATTTATATCTTTATATTTTTCTATGTTTTTTGGAATTAATAATTTATCATTTTCCCAATCGTAATAAAGTTTAAAAAAAATTTCTCTAATTTCATTACTATCATCAATATCTGCTATATAAATATTTCCAATTTCTAAAAATTCTTCGTACATTACACTATCTTTTGGTATAATTGCTAACATTGGTTTTTTAAAAGCTAATAACTCCTTACTTTTATTACTACTAATTAGTTCATAACCTTTTATTCTATTACGACAAATCAAAAAAACATCAATGTTAATATCTTTTATTTTCTCAAAAGGAATTTCTCCTTTATATTCTACAAACGGGAACTTAATAATTTCATTTATTGTTTCATCTTTAATAAAACCATATAAATATATTTTAAATTTTAAATTTTCATATAAATTGCTTATTGCTTTGAAAAATTTTTCTAAACCTTGAATTTTATGAATTGTCCCAAAATGCCCTATTCTTAAAAAATGTTCTTTACGATTATTTTGTTCTATTTTAATAGAACTATCCCAAACATGAGGAAGAATATATATATTTTTTGTTCTATACTTATTTTCTAAATATTCTTTTGCTTTTTTATTTAAAACAATAACCTTTTTTGATTTTTTCAAAATATAATTCTCAAAAAATTCAGATAGAAATTTTTGAATAGGAGAATTTATTAAACCTAAGTCATTATATGTCCAAATATCCCTAAGATCAACAATTAATTTATCCTTATGAACGAATAAAGAAAATAATAGGGTACTAAAAGGAGGTGATGTTATTATTACATAATCAGGATTATATTCTTTTAAAACTTTTTTAAACTTATTAAAACCTTTTAAAAAAAATGTTATTCTTCTATCAGGCCAACCAATGAACTTTAAAAAACTCAATTTATCTTTAACAGTTTTACTTATTGGCTCATTCTTTATCCATATAATATTAAATTCGTTTCCTAAGTTTGTTTCAGTTTTTTCCTCACCTTTATTTGAAAAAATTAAAACATCATTTCCCTTATCTTTTAAAAATTTAGCTATTTTATATATCCTTAAATATCCAACAGGAACACCATAAGGTGGAAAATAATATGAAACAATAAGAAATTTCTTCATTTTTAAAATTTTATAGTTTATCCTTTAAACTTTCAAACATTATGAAAAATCTAAAAATAATTATTGTTATAAACTTAGCTGTTTTTTCTTGCTCAAAAAAGGCTGAGAATCCAAGTGAACCTTCACCTAATCCCGATATTCAAATTGCTATTGAAAAATCACCTTCAATTCCTATTATGTCATTTCAATCAATTTTAGAGCCAAATTTTGGAGGAATGTTTAGAACAAGATATACTGGTGGCTATTTTTTATATCAAAACGATAGTTTAGTGAATTTGAGTTATTGTAGTAGTCTTGTGGATCCAATTTATTATGGAGATACTGATCAGGATGGAATATATGATGCAACAGGTGTTGACTTTAATTGTAATGGAGTAGATACGATAATAAGAAATAATAAGGAATACGAGATTAGATATAAAATAAATGGTTATTCTTTTCATACTGATACATTTAACAATTATAACGATCCTTATTCATTCTCCGCTTTTTTTGGTGATCCTTCATTTGAAATTTTGGTTATATCTAAAAGAATTGGAACAAATGATTCCATAGTTTCATATTATTATGGTTTTTCAAAAATAATAGCAAAGAAAAGTTCAAATAAGACAATAAAGGCTTATATTGAGAGAAATATAGATAAAATTGAAATGAATGCTAATTGTCCTAAATTTGAAACAAAAGATAGTCTTTTAATTGACTTTTCAAATACAACAACATGGAGACCTAATAAGGATTTAATACAAGGTGAGTTTTTATTATTTTACCCTCAAATAAATGGAAATATCTTTACTTGTAATAATGATACATTAAAAATTACAATTACAACAGTAAATCCAATAAAAGTTTCATTCTGTTCTAATGGAGAACAAGGACCAATAAGTGGGAAATTAAAGCTAGATATATATAATAAAGGAATAACAAAATATATTAATTTTAATAATTGTTCAGAGAATATAACTAATAATTAAATGAAAGTTCCATTTTTTGACTTAAAAAGACAAGCAATAGTTATAAAAAATGAGATATTAAAAGAGATAGAAAAAGTTATTGATGAATGTGCTTTTTCACTTGGTTTTGCTGTCGAAGAGTTTGAAAAAAACTTTTCAAAATATTTAAATATAAAACATGTTATTGCTTTAAACAATGGAACATCTGCATTACATTTAGCATTAAAAAGTTTAAATATAAGTCAGAATGATGAAGTTATTATTCCATCTTGGACATTTATAGCAACCGCTTGGGCGGTTTCTTATGTTGGAGCAAAAATTGTCTTTTCAGATGTTGATGAAGAAACATGGCAAATAGATCCGGAGGATGTAAAAAGAAAAATCACAAAAAGAACAAAAGCAATAATTGGTGTTCATATTTATGGACAACCATTTAATATAAACGAAATTTTAAATTTAGCCAAAGAATATAACCTATATTTGATAGAAGATACTGCCCAGGCTCATGGTGCTGAATACTATAATAAAAAAGTTGGGACATTTGGTATTGTAAATGCATTTAGTTTTTATCCTTCAAAAAATCTTGGAAGTTATGGAGAAGCGGGAGCGGTTGCTACTAATAATGAAGAAATAGCAGATAGAATAAAAATTTTAAGAAATCAAGGTCAAAAAACGAAATATGAGCATGTTGAGATAGGGTATAATATGCGAATGGAAGGTTTTCAGGGTGCAGTTTTAAATGTAAAGTTAAAATATCTTGATAAGTGGAATGAAAGAAGAAGAGAAATTGCAAAAAGATATTTAAATGAAATAAATAATCCAAAAATTAAATTTCAAAAAGTTGTTGAGGGAGGGAAAGGTGTTTATCATTTATTCGTAATAAAGGTTAAAGATAGAGAGAAATTTATAAATCATCTTGAAAAATTTGGTATTGGTTATTCATTTCATTATCCAAAACCTGTCCATTTACAAAAAGCTTATGAATTTTTAGATTATAAAGAAGGTTCTTTACCTATAACTGAGGAACTTTCAAAAACGACAATTTCCATTCCCTTATTTCCTGAAATGACAGATGAAGAGATTGATTATGTTATAAATGTTATAAATGATTATTAATAATGAAAATTGCTATTATTGGAAATAATTTTGTTGGTAAGACAACATTATTTAAAATTTTAAAAGGGAACTTAATTTTATATGATAAAAGACTTGAAGAAATAGCTAAGATAATAAAACCCAAAAAAATAACTCATGCTTATATTGAAATTTACGATAATCCTAAGGATTTAAACTTGTTTGATCTTTTAATTTTAGTCATTAGAAATAAGAAAGATTTGGAAGATTTAAAATTTAAATTAATTCTATCAGATTTAAAAATTGTAGAAAAACGAATTGAAAACTTAAAGAAAAAAGGAAATAATAAAGAAGTAGAATTATTTGAAAAGCTAAAACATTATCTTGAAAACGAACAATTTCTTTGTTCTATTAAATTAGAACAAAATGAGCTGTTCATGTTAAGAGGAATTAGTTTTATTACAACAAAACCATTTATTATCGTTTATAATGTTTTTGAGGGGGAAGAAATTGAAAAATTAAATGGAAATAATTATATTATTTCTAATTTAAAATTACAAGAAGAAGCAAAACATTTAAGTTTTGAAGAGCAATTAGAATTTTTAAAATTATATGGATTTGAGCCTATAAGTGAAATTTTGATAAGTAAGATAAAACAAAAATTAGATATTATTTTATTTTTTACAATAAGTGAAAAGGAGATAAGATCCTGGATTTTAAGGAATGGTAAAAATGTTAAGGAAGCGGCAGGAAAAATCCATTCTGACTTAGAAAAAGGATTTGTAAGAGCAGAGGTTATTAATTTTGAAGATTTTATAAAAATTAAAGATATAAAATTAGCTAAGGAGAAAGGTCTTTTGAGAATTGAAGGAAAAGATTATATTGTAAAAGATGGTGATATTATTTATATTAGGTCAAGTATTTAATTTACCTTTAAAATTTAAAACTAATGTTAAGAATTTTAAAAATGCTTTATGATTGTAAAATAAAATATATTTTAGTTGGAGGACTTGCTATAAATCTTTATGGTATCCCAAGAACAACAATTGATGTTGATATTATGATAGAATTAAATAATAATAATATATTAAGTTTAATAAATTGCTTTAAAGCTAACAGTTTTAGATTTAGGCAACCAATTGATGAAAAGAAACTAATAGATAAAGAGTATAGAAAACAATTAAAAGAGGAAAAAAATGTTATTGTCTTAACACTTGAAAATCCTAGTAATCCACTGGAAGTTTTAGATTTCTTTATAGATAATCCAATAGATTTTAATAAAGCTTATTCCAGAAAAAAAATTTTAAAGGTTGATGATTTTGAAATATACATAGCAAGTATTGAAGACATTATAGAAATAAAGAAAATTTCAAATAGACCAATTGATATATCTGATATAGAAAATTTAAAACTTCTGAAAGAACATGAAGAAGAACTGTAACTTAAAAGTGAAAATAACCTTAGATAAAATAAAAGAATATAAGAAATTAACACCTAAGGAAAAATTATTATTCTTAGAGGAACTTAATAAATTAAAGTTGAAAATAAAGAAAAAGTGATTTATTTTTTAATTTTGCTCTCAAAGTTCGTTCAAGCAATTGGATTAGGAATAGGATTTTTAGCAATAATTGCTTTATTTAAGGGTTATATGAAATGGGAATTTATTTTAATTTCTATAGCAGTTATTATATTTTCAATTGGTAGGGTAGTGGAAAATAAATTAAGAAATTATTTGTAATCAATAAATTACAATTTTTATAATATAAGTTATTGATTATCAATGACTTAATTTTAAAATTCTTTAATTAATTAAAATTTTTATAATTTAATTTCCTTATAATCAATAATTTATTAATTTAAAATTGTAATTTATTGATAATCAACAACTTATTTCAATTAAGAACCTAAGACACCTTACCTTTAAAATTTAGAACTTTGAAAAAATATATTTTGTTAATAATTTTAAATGCTTGTATATATTCGTTAAGTGGATTTTTCCCATCTGAATATAGAAGCGTTGCTTTATTTATTATTGAAAATAAAACAGATTACTTACAACTATCAAATCTTTCAAAAATAGCTTTTGAAGAATACGTATTAAATGAACCAAGATTAAATTTAAAAGATATTAAAAGTGCCAAGGTTCTTATTAAAATTTACATAAATAATTATTCAAGAGAACCTGAAAAATATAATCAAAATGGAGAAATTATTTCATATAAATATGGCGTTTATATTGATGTTGAATTTTTAAAAAAAGATACAACGAAAATTTTAGATAAGAGAAGTTATAACGGGTTTTATGTTCAACCTTCTTTAAATAGCCCTGACGATGGCTATAAATTTGCTATAAAGGATGCAATATCAAGAGCATTTTCTGATTATTTTAGTTCTATAACAGAAAATTGAATTTATGTTTGTAAGAATAAAGAAATTAAATGAATTTGGTGAAGGTATAGCTTATAGTTCAAGGGGTAAATTTAAATTAAAACATGTTCTACCTGGTGAAATTGTAAATTTAAAAGATTTAACAATTAAAAAACCTTCAAAACATAGAATATTACCAAATTGTAAGTTTTATTATCATTGTAATGGATGCTCAATTCAAATTACAAGCTATGAATATCAAATTCAATTAAAGACAAAATTTTTAAACTCTGTTTTAAATAAATTAAAATTAAATCCAATTTTTGAAACTTTTGAAAAATCAAGACCTTTTAACTATTTAAATATCTATGATAAAAACTACTATAATTTAAAAGTTGATAATTGCCCATTAGTTTATCAAGAAATAAACGAGATATTATCAATTTTACCAAATAGCTTGATCATTAAAGGTTCTCAGAAACTTAAAAATTTTTTAGTTTATATTGAGCATCAAAAAGGTTTAAGTGTTAATTATCTTAAAGAAATTTACAATTTAAATGAAAATATATCGGGAATAATTTTGAAAGAAAAAAATAATAATAGAGTAATTTATGGAAATATTTATTATAAAGAAAAAATTCTATCTAAAATAATAAAAATTAATTTGTTTTCCGACTTTGAAAAAAATGTTGAAATTTTTGAAAAAAAAATAAATTTTTTAAGAAACTTGATAAGCTCTAATGGATTTAAAAATATTATTATGTACAAAGCGGAATTCTATCCATTATTTCTATTTGATATTGTTAAGTATTCCCTTTGTTCTGAAAGAAATGGATATAATAGAAGTGATTTGGAAGAATTATTCAAAATTTATGATGTTTTCAACTGTGAAATTCTATCAGTTAGGTTGAAAACACTTATTGAAACAAATGAAGAATTTGATTTACTTGTTCTAAATAAACCTTTTATAAAAAATGTTCAACTTTTACAACTAAACAAAATAAAAAATGTTATTATTATTATTGAAAATTTAAGAAAATTAAATAAAATTTTAAAAATTATGAAGAATTTTGATTATGAACTTGTTCTATTAAAACCATTTGATAGCTATCCACAAATTTTCAATTTTGATTTAGTTTTATTTTTTATAAGAAAATAATTATCTTGGTATTCTATCAAGATACTGATTTACTTGATCCAACATATCTGTTCTACCAACCCCGAAAAATTGATTTCTTGCCATTTCAAGATAATCTCTTGCTTTATCCATATTACCTAAGTTTTCATAAGCAAGTCCAAGATACATATAAATAACACCCTTATCATATTCACTTAATCTATTGCTTTGTTTCTTTAATGCTTCTGTTAAAAAACTAATTACATTTTCGGGACTCTTTTGGTTTAAAAGTGCTAATGCTAAACCTCCATAAGCATCACCTATTCTTTCGTGATCAGGATAAAGCCTAATAATTCTCTTGAAAGTTTCACTTGCATCTGACCACTTTTGTAATTTTAAAAATAATTGTCCTGCTATAAATATACTTTCCTTAGCTTTTGGATGTTCTGGAAATTCAAGTGCTAATCTATAAAAGTAATAGCTTGATTTTTCTTCATTTTTATCATTAAGATATTTTCCACCCCAATAATAATAAACATCAGCAAGTGAATAACTTGTTGGAAAATATCTTTTGAATGTTTCTATATAGCTTTCATCATCCGTTGAAAGTTTTGTTAAAATTTGTTCAGCTCTTAACTTAGCTGTTGAATAATAAGAACTTTTTGGAAATTCATTAATGAGCTGTAAATATGAATAAAGTGATCTTTGATAATCTTCTAATGCTAAATATAGTTCCCCAAGCAAATATAATGCAGTTTCTTTTTCCTGTATTTTACCAAAATTTGCTCTTATCCATTCAAGATTTGATATAGCATTCTTTAAATCTCCTTTAAACCTATATAAATCTGCTAATTTTAGTGAAATAAATGGAGCTCTTTCATCCTTTGGAAAATCTTGAATAAATCTTGAAAAATCCTTTTCTGCAATAATATCATCCTTTTTGTTATAAAATGCTATTATTCCCCTATAATATAATAATTCCGCTCTTGATTGTTTTTGAAATATATTTTCACTTAAAGAAGTAATTGAATTATAGGCATCTATTTTATCTCCAAGATTGAATTTTGCAACCGCTATACCTATTTTTAAAATTGATTTAAGAAATTCATCATTTGCCATAGAATAAGCTCTATTTAATAAACTCAAAGCTTCATTATATCTTTTCAAATGTAAATTATTCCAACCCCCTATATAAAGTGATAGAACTCTTAAATTAATATCTGAATTATCATATAATTTTGAAGAATAAAAATCAACTTTTTCAAATTGATTTGCATAATAAAATGCTTCAGCACAAGCAAGATAAATTATACTATCAACATCTGAAAAGTTTTCAATTACATAATTGGCAATACTAAATGCTTCTGAAAATTCTCCTTTATTTAACGCTGAATAAATATAAATTTTATAAGCTATTCTTTCAAATGTTAAAGTTAAATTGCTATTTATAACTGAAAATGATTTATTATAAGACGCAGAATAATCACCACCTTCAAAAATTAAAGCACTTAAAATAATATCTCTTGTACCTTTTGGTTCATCTTTCAATAACTTTAATTTTTCCTTTGCTAAGGAACTATCCTTAGGATATACATAATTTGATAATTCATTTATAATGTTTATGGCATCATTTTTATTTATTTGGGAAAAAACAAATTTAAGTTCATTTAAAGGACTATATTTATATGGAATATAAGGCTTATAATATGCAATAACTTCATATTCAGCTACTTCTTTTATTTGCTCCTCAAAACCTTTTTCTTGTGTTATTATAAATAAAATCATAACATTTAAAATTTTAAAGCATTGAAATCACTCTTTGACCTTTAAAATTTTGCTTATGAAAAAATTAAAAGTTCTAGCAATTGGTGATGTTTATGGCAAACCTGGTAGAGATATTTTGGAAAAGTTTATTATTGATTTACGTAAAAAATATAATCCATCAATAATTATTGTAAATGGTGAAAATTCTGCTCATGGAAGAGGAATTACACCTAAGATATATGAAGAATTTATCTCACTTGGTATTGATGTAATAACACTTGGTAATCATGCTTTTGATGAAGAAAAAGTATTAGAAATTGTTGAAAAGCCTGAATTATTAATTCCTTATAATTATCCCGAAGGAACACCTGGAAGGAAAATTTTTGAATTTGAATTTGAAGGTAAAAAAATTAAAATTTTAACATTACTGGGAAGATTATTTATGGATGAAAGAGTTGATGATCCATTTAGGAAAGCAATAGAAATATATAATCAAGATCCTGAAAGTATATATATTTTAGAATTTCATGCGGAAGCAACAAGTGAGAAAATGGCCTTAGGATTACTTTTAGATGGAAAATATTCACTTG
>Ga0197143_1000858_pt1 | contig 28412 bp, 35 predicted proteins | sample GBS70_MetaG_FD_148603 | JGI IMG/M metagenome (GOLD analysis project Ga0197143, IMG submission 148603) | Sediment microbial communities from Great Boiling Springs, Gerlach, Nevada, United States - GBS 70_MetaG | ecosystem: Environmental > Aquatic > Thermal springs > Hot (42-90C) > Sediment... | reverse complement strand
GGGAAGATTATTTATGGATGAAAGAGTTGATGATCCATTTAGGAAAGCAATAGAAATATATAATCAAGATCCTGAAAGTATATATATTTTAGAATTTCATGCGGAAGCAACAAGTGAGAAAATGGCATTAGGATTACTCTTAGATGGAAAATATTCACTTGTTTTTGGAACACATACGCATGTTCAAACTGCTGATGAAAGAATTTTTCCAAAAGGAACAGCATATATTACAGATATTGGAATGACAGGAGGACATTTTTCAGTAATAGGTGCAGATTATAATGTTATAATAGAAAAATTTCTTTATCCTCATATAAGAAGAAAGGCAGAGCCATCATTCTTAGATCTAAGAATTCAAGGAATATATTGCGAGATTGATATTTCTAATAAAAAGGCTCTTCATATTGAAAGATTTTCTATAAAGAATTTTTAATATAATTTTCCAATTTTTTATAATCTTCAAAAATTTGATTTGAAACATTTAAAACTTCTTTTATTAAATCAATAAAATTTTCTTCATAAGTATGGACAATTTTATTTCCTAAAATGCGAATTTTTAACCAAATTTCAACATCACTTATAATTCCCAATTTTTCCATTCTTAAAAGTCTATCTCTCAATGTGTCTGAACTTTGACCATATAAGTAAATTTCAAGACTTCTTAAAAGAAATAAAAACATTTCTACAACTTTTTGAAAGCGAAAAGAAAAAACATCAAATACTTTTAGATCCTTTTCAGAAAAATTTTCCTTATTTAAAATTTGGATAACATCTTTAAGAGCAATTTCAAAAAGTGAAACTGTTTTTTTTAAATTCTCATAATTCTTCAATAGTAATTCTCTTGGCATTTTTCATCATCTCCCTTGTAAAATCATTTTTCTCATCATAAACAATAACATTAACACTTTCATCAATCTCATATAAAAACTTGGTTTGAATTTCGAAAGCTATTTTCTGTGCTTCTTTGTTTGCTTTTATAATTAAATCCAAATCTCCACCTTTTAAATTATCATTTAATCTTGAACCAAATAGAAATATCTCAATATCTTTATAATTTTCAAGGATTTCTTTTAAAATTTTCTTTTCATCTTCCTTTAATCTCATATTTAAACCTTTAAATTTAATTTCTCTGCTACTTTATCAAGAACCGCATTTATAAACTTTATAGATTTATCTGAAATAAAATAATTCCCTATGTTTAATGCTTCTTTTATTATTACTTTATAAGGAGTATCAAAGCTAATCATTTCACAAACTGATGTTTTTAAAATGGATTTTTCAAGAAGAAAAATTCTTTCATAATCCCATTTACCGGTAATAACTTCTTTTAAAATTTCATCAATTTTTTCCTTATTTAATTTATAAGCGGATAATAATTCCCTGGAAAAGTTTATAATTTTTCCCCAATTTTCTAAATCTGATAAAAACATTCTTTTTATATCTTCTTTTTTAATTTCATTTAAAATTTCTTTGAAGTATTCCTTCCTCATATTAGCAATATCTTCAAAAACCTGATCTAAATTATAATTTAGTAATTCACTATTATAAATTGTTTCAATAACAATAACTCTTGCTAATCTTCTACCGTGGAATGGATAAATCATAATACTTCAACACTTGTATGTTTTGAAATCTCTTTTAAAATTATTTCGATATTTTCTTTGCTAAAAAGAAAAACAGGAATTGGAATTTTTGCTTTACTTAAAAGGATTAAATATATGATTTCTTCCTCACTATTATATTGAACACTTCTAATTTGTTTCCAAAAAAATTTTCCTTTTGAAAATTCAAGTTCATAATAATCTACATAAGCATCCGGTATTTTGAAAAATACACCTTCTTTATCTATCTTAATTTCAAAATCAAGAAATCTCTTATAGGTTTGATACATGAAATACAGAATAAATGAAAAAGAAATTGATATAATTGTTAATGAAATAACGAGAAAATCAATTTTCTTGTTGATTATTAAATATAAAATTACAAAAATAAATATCAAACTATGCAGAACACCTATAAGAATCAAGGAACTCTTTTTTAACATCCTTAGTTTTAAAATTTTAAAGTATTTAAAGAAATTAATTCTGCCTTGGGAAGTTTATTAATGGCACAAAACTAACTGCCTCGTACTTAATTATTTTGTAAAGATGTTGAAAATTTTTCTTTCCAATAGGAATAATGATAATACCTCTTAATTTTAGTTGTTCTAATAAGCTAATTGGAATATTTTCTACGTATGCAGAAACGATAATTTTATCATAAGGAGAAAATTCTACTAAACCATAATTTCCATCCCTAACAAATAGTTTGTAGTTTTTATAATTAAGTAATTTTAATTTTTCATCAACTCTCATTATAAACTCTTCAAATATATCAATAGAATATACAAAATGAGATAGCTCACATAATAAGGCGGTTAAATAACCACTTCCTGTTCCTATTTCAAGAACCTTATCATCTTTTTTGATTTCAAGTAATTCCAACATTTCTGCAATTAGACTTGGTTGGGATGATGTTTGACCAAGATCATAATAAACCGCTCTATCTTCAAAAGGTTCATTTTCAACAAATAAATTTCTTGGAACTTTGATAAATGCTTCAATAATTTTTTCATTTTTGGTTTTTCTTTTAATACTTTCAAGAATTTTATAATTATTGTTTTTCCATTCTTCAAGTATTTTATCTAAATTCATATTAAAATTTTAAAGCTGATTTTTGTCTATGCCCAGGTTGGAGTTTTATTTAATAGCTAGTATTTATGGTTAATTTTTAAAATAGCATTTAAGAATGTTTCTTTATGTTCTTTAAGTAGTTCTAGATCTACTTCTGATGGTGCATCTTCAAATAATGCTTGACCTGATGTTGTCTTTGGGAATGCTATAACATCTCTTATACTTTCATTATCAGTAAGTAATGCTATTATTCTATCAAATCCTAATGCTATTCCACCGTGAGGTGGTGCTCCATATTCGAGGATACTTAGGAAGAACCCAAATTTTCTATTTATTTCCTCATCAGTTAAACCTATAATTTTCATAAGTCTTTCTTGAAATTTTCTATTATGAATTCTAATCGAACCTGAACCTATTTCATTTCCATTAATTATTAAATCGTACTGTTTGCCTCTAATTTGTTCTATTATATTAGAATAATCTTCTCCGTTTTTCAATTTTTGCTCAAGTTCTTCTAATTTATCTAAATCTTCTTCATAAATGGAAGTGAATATGTGATGAGATGGCTCAATCCTTTTTTCTTCTTCATTATATTCAAATAGTGGAAAATCTAAAACCCATAAAATAGACCATTTTTTATTAAATAATTTATATTTCTTTATAATTTCGTTTCTTAAAGTTCCAAGTTTTTTATAAATACTTAAACCATAACCACCAATAACAATATATGTTCCATCGGGTAGATTTTCATAATTTTTAATATACTTTGAAATTTGACCTGATAATTGATTGTTAAATTTCTTAAAGAATACAAAATTTTCAATTATTGATTTTAATTCTTCAATTTCTTTTCTTGACAAATCTAAGGGTATTGGTAAGGAAATAATTTTTCCATTATTTTTTTTAATTTCATCAAATATATTAAATCCTTCAATATTTTCAGTCAAATCAAAAATTTTTATATCACTTCTTAAATCAGGTTTATCAGAACCATAATTTAAAATTGCATATTTATAACTCATTCTTAAAAATGGCTTTTCAATTTCATAATCTAAAATTTCTTTAAAAATTTTTACTATTAAATTTTCTACAATATTTAGAACATCTTCAATATCTACAAAACTCATTTCAATATCAATTTGGGTAAATTCCGGTTGTCTATCCGCTCTTAAATCTTCATCTCTAAAACATCTAACAATCTGAAAATACTTATCAAAACCGCAAATCATAAGTGTTTGTTTATATAATTGGGGAGATTGGGGAAGGGCATAAAACTTAGTAGGATTTAATCTTGATGGAACGATAAAATCTCTTGCTCCTTCTGGTGTTGATTTTGTTAAAAATGGTGTTTCAATTTCTATAAATCCATTTTCAGATAAAAAATTTCTTACAATTAAAGCTGTTTTATGTCTAATTATTAAATTTCTTTGCATTTTTGGTCTTCTTAAATCTATAAATCTATATTTTAATCTTGTTTCTTCATTAACATTTATTTCATCTTCAGGAAGAAAGGGCAAAGTCTTAGATGTATTTAAAATTTCTATTTCCTTAGCTAAGATCTCAATTTCTCCTGTCGGATGATTAGGATTTATATCTTTTTGAGGTCTTCTTCTTACAATTCCTTTAACTTTTATAACATATTCAAGCCCAATATCTAAATTTTTAATTAAGTTTTTATCTTCAATTACAATCTGAACTCTTCCATATCTATCTCTTAAATCTATAAAATTGATATTTCCAATTTCTCTAATTCTTCTTACCCAACCACAAACAATAACTTCCATTCCAATATTATCACTTTTTAATTCTCCACATGTGTGGGTTCTTAACATAGATGAAAATTTTAAGGTTCTTTGTTAGGGGAAATTTTTTGTCCAACCACCCTAATTATACTTTAAAATTTTCAAAGTTTAAATGTATTTAGATATTAAAACAAAGGTTGGTAAAGTTGTTATAAGAGGTCTTAAGGATAAACCTGGTGTTGCAGCAGATATTTTTAATGAGCTTTCAAAGAAAAAAATAGATATTATTTGTATTAGTTTTGATACAGCTATAAAAGGAAAGGCAGACTTGGCATTTGTAGTATATGAAAGTCAATTAGAAGAAACAAGGACAAATTTATATTCAATTTTATACGATGAAGATAATGTAGAAATTTTTGTAGATCAAAATGTAGTATTATTAATTTTTTCAGGAATTGAAGGAAATACCCAACTAATAGCTGATGCTTTTAATTTAATAGCAAGTTCAGGAGCAAATATAGAAATGATAAGCTCTTCAAGAGAAGAAGTTTATATTTTAATTAAAAGCAGGTTAATTGATAGTGTTATAGATATGTTTAAAGCAATATATCCAAAATCCATAGTATACTTAGATGGACAAGAGATATGATAAAAATTTTAAAAGCGAAACTTCAAAACTTAACGGTAATGGATAAAAGTTTATATTATGAGGGTAGTATTGGGATTGATAAGAAATTCTTAGAAATTTCAGGAATTTTACCTTATGAGGAGGTTTTAGTTGTAAATTTAAATAATGGTCAAAGATTTGAAACTTATGTTATTGAGGAGGAATATAATAGTGGTCTTGTGGTTTTAAGAGGAGCTGCCGCAAGAAATGGAGAAATTGGTGATAAAATTATTGTTATGGCTTTTAGGTATATAAAAGAGGAAGATTATAAAATTTACAAACCTAAGATAATTGTTTTTAAGGAAAAAAATGAAATCTCCAATATACTCACATAAAGTTAGGACAAGGTATGCTGAAACAGATAAAATGGGTTTTATTCATCATTCAGTATATCTTATTTATCTTGAAGAAGCAAGAACTTTACTTTGGGAAAGTATTGGTTATCCCTACTATAAAATGGAAGAGGAAGGTTATTTTGTAGTTGTTCTTTCTGCTAACTTGGATTATAAAAAGCCTTCATTTTATGGTGATATTTTAAGAGTAGATATTTTGAAAATTGAAAATAATGGAATTACATTTGATTATTATTATTCTATTTATAATGAAGCAAAAAATTATTTAAGTGTTTTTGCTAAAACAAGACATGCATTCTTAAATAGTGAAAAAAAGCTTATTAGAATCCCAAAAAATATAAATGAAATTTTTAAAAAATTTATTTAAATTTGATGTTTTAGATTCTACGCAAGATAAGGCATTTGAATTATTAAAAAATTTTGATGAAGTTATTGTAATTGCTAATAGAATGGAAAAGGGTAGAGGAAGATATGGTAATTCTTGGGTTAGTGAGCTTGGAGGACTTTATATTTCAATTGGATTTAAAAATAAAACTATTGAATTTTCAAAAAGACTTTTAATAATAACGCCAATTTGTATATTAGATATTCTAAAATTTTATGAAATTAGTGCTAAAATTAAAATTCCAAATGATATTTATTATGAAAACAAAAAAATTTGTGGAATTCTAATTGAAATGAAAGATAATGAGGTTGTTTTAGGTATTGGATTAAATGTTAATCAATCCCAATTTCCCCCAAATTTCTTAGCTACTTCTATGTTCTTAATAAAAAATAGATTTTTCAATATAGATGAAATTGCTTTTAAAATTTACGAAAATTTAAAATTTTTAATAGATTATGATTTTGATTTAATTATTAGTCAATATAATAGCTTTATTTCAAAGGAATTTGTTGAATTTGAATATAAAGGAAAAACTTATAAAGGAAAAATTTTAGGAGTTAATAAGAATTTTGAACTAATCTTAGATATTGGAAGTTTTGATTTATTTTATATTAGAAATTTAAAAGCAGTATGTTAAAGAGTAATTATATTATAATTTTCGTTTTTAATTTCAAGACTTGTTGAGCTTATAATAACTTGTACATTTAAATTTTTAATTTCTTCAAGGAAATTTTTAAAATTTTTTTCATCTAAGACATTAAACGGATCATCAAAAACAACAACAGGTTTTAATTTTTTGATATTTTGTGTTAATTTTACCATGGCAATAACAAGATTTAAAAATATTTTCCTTTTTTCACCTTCAGATGCAAAGAGTTTTGCGTTTTTTTCATCAAAATAAAATTCATAATTATCTCTATGGGGACCAATAATGCTAAATCCTCTTTTCATTTCAAATTCTATAAAATCATCAAAATTTTTATTATTTAAAGAGTTTTTATACTCAATTTTTATTTTTTCATTTTGTTCTATTATAATAGAATTTAATTTTGCTATGTAATCTTTTCTAATTTTTACTATATAATCTGAATACTGCTTTAATTGTTTATTCCAAATTGATATATCAGATTTTAGTTTAAGTGCTTTGTTTTTCTGTATTAGAATTTTTTTATACTTATATAAAGATATAAAGTATTCGTAATTTAAAATTGAAAAAAACCAATCAAAAAATTTACGCTTTATTTCTGGACTTTGATCTATTAAATTATAATTATTTGCGTGGAAAGTTAAAACAGAAAAAGTTTCAAATAATTTTAAGAATGTTTTTAGTTTTTTTCCATCAAGATATATAACTTTAAATCCATTTTTTTTATAAGTTATTTGGATATTATGTTCTATTAAATTAGAAATTTCGGCTTTAATTGTCCATCCAATTTCATTGAACTTTATTAAAAATTCATCTTTAACACCTCTAAAAGATTTTGGAACTGAAAGATAGCTTATTGCTTCAATAATAGTTGTTTTTCCTGAGCCATTTTCTCCAATGATAAAATTAATACCTTTTGAAAATTCTAATTTTAAATAAGAGAATTTTTTAAAGTTTATAAGTTGAAGGTTTTTTAGTATCACAATAAAATTTTAAGCCCTATTACAAGGGGGGGCGAAGTTTTAAGCCGAAGGCTTAATTTCAGGGTGGACAAGGCAACAAAAAAATTTTTTATGCTTTAAAATTTTAGTCCTATGAAATTTAAAGAACCTTATAAGGGTTATGAAATAGAATTTGAATTAGTTCAAGCGGATAAAATTAAAATTCCTTCTATACAAAGGGAAATATCTGATGCTCTTGTTAAGAATCTAATGATGTCTATGGAAAAGCTTGGCTTTATAGATCCAATTATTATAATTCCATCAGAAGAAAGTTCATATTATGAAGTTATAAACGGACAACACAGACTTGAAGCTGCTAAGCTTCTTGGAATAAAAGAAATTCCATCAATAATTCTTCCAAAAGAAATGAAGAAATATATAATTAGTTTGAATATAGAAAAAGCTCCAAATTTAAAAGATAAAGCTCATCAATCCTACGAGATATTTAAAGAACATCTTGAAAAGTTTCCAGATATGAAAGAATATGAACTTTCTGATTTAATTGAGTTTCCTTATTTCTTAACAATTGGATTTATAACAGATGAATATAATGATAAAAGATTTCCTGCTTATGCATTTGAAAAAGTTTTACAAAAAGTTGATAATTGGACAGAATATGAATTAATTTTAGCAAAAGAAGAAAGAAAAAGAAGATCAGAAATTCTACTTGATTTAAGAAAGGTTTTAGATGAAAGGTATAAGGAACTTGGATTAAAAAATGCTTTAAGTAAGGAAACAATTGTAAGCAAAGCTTGGCAAGCTATATATGGCAAAAGGGTTAGAGTAATTGAAGATGATTTTTACAACACTATGAGAAAACTTAAAGAAACAATTCCAACAATCTCTATTATTGAAGAAGAAGAGGGTTTTTAAACCCTCTTTTTTAAAAAAATTAATTTTAGTTAACATAAGGTTCCTTATGTGTAAAATACCCATCATTAATAGTCAATAATTATTTATTTTAGGATGGAATTTAAGGAGGGCGAAGATATAAGCCAAAGCACCTAAGTAGTTGATAATCAATAACTTATGTTATGTTATCTTGAAACCATATAAAAATTTGGACAAAGCACCTTGGAAATGCTTTGTCCAATAAACAGCGTTAAGTGATTGATAATCAATAATTTATAAAGATTTTAATGAAATTATTGAAATAAAGGGGGATTTAATGGGGGGCTTCGCCCCCCATGCCGAAAAATGGGCATTTTAAAGCCGTAGGCTTATTTTCAGGGTGGGTGGGCAAAATAAAGAAAAATAAATAATTTCAGAATTATTGGACAAGGCACCTTGGAAACTATATATTACTTTAAAATTTCAAAAAATATGAATTTCAAATTAAAATCACCTTACGAACCAAAAGGTGATCAACCAAAAGCAATAAGAGAAATTGTCAAAAGAATTAGAGAAGGACAGAAGTATGTTGTTTTACTTGGAGCAACAGGAACTGGAAAAACATTTACAATCGCTAAGGTTATAAAAGAATTGAATAGACCAACATTAATTATTTCACATAATAAAACACTTGCTGCTCAGTTATATGGTGAATTAAAACAATTATTTCCTGAAAATGCTGTTGAATACTTTATATCTTATTATGATTATTATATTCCAGAGTCTTATATTCCTGAAACGGACACATATATTGAAAAACAAGCGGACATAAATGATGATATTGAAAGATTAAGACTTAGAACAATTGCAAGTTTATTCAGTAGAAGAGATGTTATAGTAGTAGCAAGTGTTTCATGTATTTATGCTCTTGGCGATCCTAAGGATGTTAGGGAATTTTTTATATTATTTGAAACAGGTAAGGAATACAAAAGAAAACAAATTATTGAAATCCTCCTTTCTATGCAATATAAAAGGAATGACATTGAACTACAAAGAGGTTGCTTTTCTATTCGTGGTGAAGTAATTGATATTCAACCCGCTTATGAAGAAGCAATTTTTATTAGACTTGAATTTTTTGATAATTATTTAGAAAGAATAACAATTAGAGATAAATTTACAAGGAAAATTATTCAAAGTGTTAGCTCTTATGCATTATATCCTGCAAGTCCATTTATAACACCTGAGGAAAAGCTAAGAATTGCTTTAAAAAATATAGAGGAAGAACTAAATGAAAGATTAAAATATTTTGAAAGTCAGGGAAGATATTTAGAAGCACAAAGATTAAAACAAAGAGTAAAATTTGATTTAGAATTATTAAGAGAAACAGGAACATGTCCTGGTGTTGAAAATTATTCAAGGCATTTAACATTAAGACCACCTGGTTCAAGACCTTGGACATTAATTGATTACTTCCCAAAAGATTTTCTATTAGTAATAGATGAAAGTCATGTAACAATTCCACAACTAAGAGCTATGTATAATGGAGACAGAACAAGAAAGGAAAAACTTGTAGAATTTGGATTTAGATTACCATCTGCATTAGATAATAGACCATTAAAATTTGAAGAACTTGAAAGTTTATGGAATCAAGTAATTTTTATGAGTGCTACACCTGGGCCATACGAATTAAGCTTAGTTAATAATGATGTTGTTGAACAAATAGTAAGACCAACGGGAATTGTTGATCCAGAAGTTGAAGTTAGACCAACGATAAATCAAATTGATGACATAATAAATGAAATTAGAAGGAGAATTGAAAAAAATGAAAGAGTTTTAATTACTACGACAACAAAAAGAACAAGTGAGGAAATATCATACTTTTTAATAAATGTAGGGATAAAAGCAAAGTACTTACATTCAGAACTTGATGCAATTGAAAGAGTTGAAATTCTAAGAGATTTAAGACTTGGAAATATAGATGTAATTGTAGGAGTTAATTTATTAAGAGAAGGATTAGACTTACCTGAAGTTTCACTTGTAATTATAACTGATGCTGATAAAAAAGGATTTTTAAGAAGTTATACCGCATTAATTCAAACGATAGGAAGAGCAGCAAGAAATTCAGCAGGAAAGGTTATCTTATATGCAGATGAGATAACACCTGCAATGAAACAAGCTATTGAAGAAACTGAAAGAAGAAGAAAAATTCAAATTGAATATAATCAAAAGCATGGAATTATTCCAAAAACAATCAAAAAATCTATTAATCAAATTTTAAAAATTACATCAGTAGCAGACGAAAGAATTTTTACAAAAAAGACAATTGAAACAATTGAAGATGAAGTTAAAAAAGAAATTGAAGAACTACTAAAAACCAAAAACAAAATAGAAATAATAGCGGAATTAGAATATCGTATGAAAAAATGTTCAGAAGAATGGGATTTTGAAAAAGCAATAGTATATAGAGATTTTATTTATAAATTAAAAGCTTTAAAATTCTCTTTATGAACCTTATAACTTTACTTTTAAGTCCATCGTATGTTATTCTTGGAAGTGATAGTTTATATAATGATAAATATAACTATCCAGCTCCTTATGGAAACTGGTATACACGTTCTCGTCATCAAATAATTATACTCTCCTCTGAATTACAAAATGCAGGTATTCAAGTAGGTGCGAAGATATATTCCCTTGGTTTTTTTGTCAAAAATAGTAATTATATAGCTCTTAAACCTTGCACATTAAAAATAAAGGAAATTAGTTATAATAAAATTGGTGACTATTTTGATAATAACGGTTTAATAACTGCCATAGGATATAATACTTGTCCCCCATTACAAAATAATGCTTGGTCAGAACACGTATTCTCGACACCATACACATGGAATGGAAATAATATATTAATAGATTTTTACTATGGATCTAGATTTGATTACGATTATACTTATAATGCAAGCACCAATTATACAATTTATAGCGATACATTAACAGGTTATAATCATACCGATGCTGGCTCTATTCCTAATACTACTATTAAATCCACAAAAAGACCAAATATAAGAATACTTGTAGATTTACCCTCTTCTGACAAGGAAAACAAGCAAGATAAAATTATATACATTGAAAATAAAATGATTAAAATTTATTTAAATGGCAATTGGAATTTAAAAATTTATAATGTATGGGGTAAAAAAATTTTTGAGAAGAGCGGGAATGGATATATGAAAATTCCTCTAAACTTAACAAAAGGCGTTTATATATATCAGCTTAATAATAAAACAGGTAAATTTATATTATAGTTTTTTTCAGCAAGAAATCTTTCAATGAACTCTTAGAAAATTCAAAATAAAGCTAATTTTTGAACCCGATAAGAAATAAACTCTAATAAACCAACTTTAAAGCTGTTTCAAGTTTTGAAATTTTCCATTCAACTAAATTAAAATATTTTCTTATATTGTTTATAAATTCTAATATATCGCTCTCATTTCCTTCTATCTCTAAAAAATTCATCGTTGTCCTATCATTAAAAATAACCTTATCAATTGAAACTTTTAGATTTTTAATTGAATATAATTTCCTTTTTGAAAAAATTTCAATTATCGGAAAAATTTTTATTTCAATATTATCAAAACAAAAGTAAAATTCACTTTTTTTAAGCTTTTGGTAAATTCCTTTTGTTATTTCTTTTTCAATCTCAATTCTTTTAAATAAATTATTATCATCTTGAAGTTTTCTTTTTATTGTGAAATAAAACTTTTCATTTTCTTTTCTAATTCTAAAAGCACAATGATATTTTTTTAAAAGATTTAAGTAATTGTCATCAAAATAAATATCGTTAATTTCAAGTTCAATAGGATTTACAAAATTATTTAAGAAGTTTTCTAATTCATCTGGATTTTCAATTAAAAACTTTGCTTCTACTTCCATAATATACAATAAGGGTAGTTTCTAACATTTTCCTTTAAATTTTTAATAAAAATATCAACTTCATCATTCTTAAATAGGAAACCAATAGTATATTCTTCTAATTTCAAATCTTCAAATGAACCTTTATATGAAGGATCTCTTTCAAAAGGAATTAAAAGCTTTTTATATTCCTCAGGATTAAAAACAAAAACTTTGTAATCAAATGGTTCATATATATTTTCTTCATCAACATTATTAAAATTAACATAACCATCTTTTGAAAATATAAAATCTATATTATTTGAAAAGAATAATAAATACTTATTAGAAATTGAAATTATTGAATTTTTTAAACTTTTTGAAAGACTTTGAATAATTTTTGAAAATCCTAACCACTCATCTTTACTATAAATTAAAAATGGTTCAATATTATTTAAAAAATTTGAAAAACCATAAAAAATGACTTGATTTGTTGATAATTCAAACTCTTTGAATTTAGTCTCTTTTCTAATGCTTTCAATTAAAATTTTTAGGAAACCGTTAGGATTATATTTTTTAGTAGGAATAAAATTCTCATACTCTTTTGGAATAGGTCTTTTAATCACATAACCTTCACCCCATAAAAATAGCCTTGCTATTTCAGTTTCTCCTTCCCCATACAAGCCATCAATTTTTACAATTTCACCATTTATTAAAAATACTCTTATTGTTTCATTATTTAAATTTTGAAAAATAAACAAACCTGTCTCACGATTTAAAATAGCTTTTGCTAATTCTATTGGAAGAACTTTCATAATAAATATTCGATTAAATATAGGATACTTACTATTATAACAAGAGCATAGGATACAATAAAAGCTATAACAGATATAACAAAGTAAAACCTAATTTTTGATAATGATTCCAATATTTTTCCTTCATCCTTAGTAATGCTTCCTAATTTTGCAAGGTTCCCAGCTTGATATAATATAATACCTATCCATATGGGTAGCCAAGCATATATAAGACCAATAATAGTCAAAGCAGAAAGAACGCCACCAATAATATATAAAATACCCAAAAATTTAATCCATCCAGATGATTTTGAAAATTCTTCATAAACTTTTTCAAACATTTCTAAAATTTTAAAGCATAAAAATTCTACCTTGTTGCCTTGTCCAATAATTCTGAAATTATTTATTTTACTATATTTTCCCCACCCACCCTATATTCAAGCCTTCGGCTTTAAAATGCCCATTTTTAGGCATCGGGGGGCTTTGCCCCCCTTAAATCCCCCATTATTTCAATAATTTCATTAAAATCTTTATAAGTTATTGATTATCAACAACTCAACACTATTTATTGGACAAAGCACTACCTTGTCCAGTTTTATGCCTTGGGGGGCTTTGATTATCAACGCATAAAAATTCAGCTATATTTTCCTCACCCACCCTGAAAATAAGCTTTCGGCCTAAAACTTCACCTTTTTTTCCGCCTACCCTGAAAATCGGCTTTGAGGGACAAAGCTCACCAATTTTTGCCTTAGAGACTTTGCTTTAAAATTTTCAAAATGAGGGATATTGGAATTTTGATTTTGAGAATTTTTCCAAGTTTGCTTTTATTCATATTTCATGGAGTTCCAAAAATTCAAAAACCACATTATTCATTAGTTAAGAAGATTGGACTTCCGTTTCCTGAAATTTTTACATGGCTTTCTATAACAGCTGAAACATTATTTGCCTTATTTGTAATAATCGGTTTATGGACAAGAATATCCGCTATGGTTATAGTAATTAATTTCTTGTTTGTTTTATATTTCCACCTTTTTGTTTTGAAACAATCAATTTTAGAAGCAGAAAAACCAATCTTGTTTTTAATAATTTATTTAACAATAGCCTTAATTGGAGCAGGAAAAATTTCAATAGATAAAAAATAGAAACTTTTAAAATTGAGATGTAAAGTAAGGCTTTGGATCAACTGCTTCTTTTCCTATTCTTAACTCAAAGTGAAATAGTTCATCACCAACTTTTGCAATTTGTTGTCCTTTTATAACTTTATCACCTTTTTTAACATTTATTCCAATAATTTGACTATATATTGTCCAAAATCCTGAATGTTCAATAATTATTATATTTCCATAACCTTCAATAAACCCAACATAAACAACTTCACCACTTTCTGCTGCCCTAACAGGACTATTCTTAGGAGCTTTTATATCAATGCCATTATTCTTTATTCTCGTTCCATAAACATTATCATAAATATAACCAAAATCATTTACAATTTTACCATTTACAGGAATAATAAGTGAAATAGCATTTGATTTCTTTTCAATTTTCTTTTTAGAAAGTTCATTTATTAACTTTTCAAGTTTTTGTTTTGATTTTTGAAGTTCATTTAAATATGCAATTTTTTCAGACTTATTAAGTCTTATTTTGTTAAGATAATTTTGCTTTTTATTTTTTAAATTATTTAATTCACTTAAAGCAATTTTTTGCTCTTCTCTACTCTTTTCTAATAATTTTAAATTTCTTTCAATTTCAAGTTTCACATATTCTAAATTTTTTTCTTTCTCTTTTAGATTATCAGCAGTTAGCTTATAATATCTTAAAATTGACATTAAACTAACTTGTATTCTATAAGATTCGTAAAATGAACCTGTTCCTAAAATTAATTCCCAGATATTTTTTTTTGGAATTTTATATAGAAGTTTAGCAGTTTTGTTTAATTTTCTTTTAATTTCATCAATTTCTTGAATTAAAAGTTGCTTTCTTTTATTTAGAAGTTGAATTTCTTGATTTAACTTATAAATTTGTTCATCTAAAACATTTAATTTTTCTTCATATAATTGAATTCTTGTATTTATTATTGAAATTTCTAACAATAAATTCTTTTCTTGATTTTGAAGTTCATCTAATTTTTTTTGATTTTCAGAAATTAAATAGTTTATTTGTTCAAGTTGTTTTTGATAATCTTCAATCGTTTGTGCTAATAGCCATAGCAACACTCCCACCACCTCCAAGACAAAGTCCAGCAATTCCAGTTTTTTTATTTAACCTTCTTAAAGAATAAATTAATGTCGTGAGAATCCTTGCACCACTTGCACCAATAGGATGTCCAAGGGCAATAGCACCTCCATTTACATTAAATTTATCCCAATCCCATTTCAACTCCTTATAGTTTGCAAGAACTTGGCTAGCAAAAGCTTCATTTAATTCAATTAAATCAAATTCATTTATATCTTTTATATTCAGTTTATTCATAAGTTTTTTAAATGCTCCGATTGGTGCAAAAAATAGATCTTTTGGTTCTATAAAAAACTCCGCATAATCTAAAATCCAAGCTAATGGTTTTAATTTTAATTCTTCAAGCTTTCTTTCAGATATTAAAACAACCGCACTTGCTCCATCGCTCAAAGGTGGTGCATTTCCGGCAGTTACTTTTCCATCTTTCTTAAAAACAGGTTTTAAATTTAACAATTTTTCTAAGCTTGTATCTCTTCTTGGTGTTTCATCTATGTCAATAATTTTTCCATCTACTTCAATAGGAACAATCTCATCTTTAAAATAACCATTTTCAATCGCTCTTATAGCTTTCATATGGCTTTCATAAGCTAATTGGTCCATTTCTTGCCTTGTTATATTAGCTTTTTCAGCAGTATATTCCGCTAAATGACCCATATGAACATTATTATTAAATTGGCAAGATAATCCATCATATATCATTAAATCAATCATCTCAACATTTCCATATTTAACACCATTTCTTAAATAAATAGCATGGGGCGTATTTGTCATACTTTCCATTCCACCTGCTATTACAATATCTACTTCACCTGACTTTATAGCTTGTGCTCCCAACATTATTGCTTTTAAACCAGAACCGCAAACCATATTTATTGTGAAAGCAGGAATACTACTCTTAATACCACCTAGGATTGCTGATTGTCTTGCTGGGTTTTGACCATTACCTCCTTGTAAAACTTGTCCCATAATTACGAGTTCAACACTTTCTGGTTCTATCTTAGCTCTTTTTATAGCCTCCCTAATAACAATAGCACCAAGTTCAACCGCTTTAAATTTTGAAAGATTTCCTAAAATTTTACCTATGGGGGTTCTTACTGCACTTAATATAGCAACACGCATAACCAAATTTTAAAGCACAAAGATTATCAAAGTAATCCTAAGAAGTCAATAAATCTATTAAAATCTTTCATTTCAACTTCAATATCTAAATAATATATTCCTTCTTTATTTTGAATTTTAACATAATCTTTAAGTGTAGTAATTATTGGAAGCTTAAAACTTCTTAATATTTTCAAATCTTTTTCATTATAATAGTGATGATCAGCAAATGACTTAAAATAAATAACATTATAAAACTTCTTTAATAAATTATAAAAACTTTTACTATCTGCTATTCCACAGAATCCAACAACATCTTTAAAATCAGGTTTATTCACAACTTTATATGTTATGAAACTGGCAGGCTTTCCCATAAATTCAAAAATTTCAAATGGTTCTTCAAATTTAAAATTAATTATTACAAAATCAATTCTTTTAATTTCACTAATGGGTTCTCTAAATAAACCAAATGGGAAAACATTCCAACCTTTCAAATGTTTATAGTCTAACAATAAAATTTTATAATCAAAATTTATTTTCCAATATTGGAGTGCATCATCATAAATTAAAATATCAGGATTATATAGTTCAATAGCCAAGTTTGATGCTAAAAGCCTATTTTTATAGACAATAACTTTTAAACCCGTTTTTAAATGAATCAAATAAGGTTCATCTCCAACAACTTGAGTATCAATACTAATATCTCTTATAATCTGTATATTTTTATCTTTTCTTTTATAACCCCTGCTTAAAATTACAATTTTATAGAAATGCTTTAAATGATTTGAAAGAAAAATTACAAATGGTGTTTTCCCCGAACCTCCAAAGGAAAAATTTCCAATAGCAATTGTTTTTTTATTAAGTTTTTGAGGTCCTGTGAAAAACCTATGAATTTTAGAGAGATAATAGTATATCAAAACTTAATTTGATAATTTTAAAGGTAGTTTGTTAAGTATTTATTTTACTATATTTTCCCCATCACCCTGAGAATAAGCCTTTGGCTTTAAGCGGAGCCCCCATTAAAACCCCTTATAAAATCAATAATTTCAAGATAATTTTTATAAATTATTGATTATCAATCACTTAATACCATTTATATGTTCTTCCCACCTACCCTATATTCAAGCCTAAGGCTTATAAATGCCCATTTTCCGGCATAGGGGGCTTTTTATACTTTAAAATTTTTAAACTATGTTTAAAGAAATTCTGGAAAAATTAAAAGATTTTATCTTGGAATATAGAGAAAATATGGATATGCCTGTTATTATTGTAAAAAAAGAAAAGCTTTTAGATGTAATTAAAGTTCTTTATGAAAACTTTAATTTTAAAATGCTTTGTGATTTAACCGCTGTTGATTGGTTAAACAAAAAAGAAAAGAGATTTGAAGTTATTTATCATTTAAGAAATTTAGATGAAAATAAAAGAATTAGGATAAAAATTCAATTAGATGAGAATGAAGAAGTAGATAGTATTACTTCAATTTACAAAGGTGCAAATTGGCTTGAAAGAGAAGTTTATGATATGTTTGGAATAAAATTTAAGAATCACCCAAATTTAGAAAGAATTTTATTATGGGATAACTTTCCAGGATATCCTTTAAGAAAGGATTTCTTTATTAGAACAGAAGTTCCACTTCCTGAAAACGAATGAAAATAGCAATTTTATCAGATATTCATGGAAATCTTGAAGCTCTTGAAAGTGTCCTTATTGAAACTTTAAAGAGAAAAATAGATAAAATTATTTGTCTTGGAGATTTAATAAATTATGGACCAAATCCTAATGAAGTAGTTGAAATATCAAAAAAAGAATTTGACATTATTGTAATGGGAAATCATGATTATGCGGTTATTGATGAAAATATCATTAAAAATTTTTCACCAGTAGCAAGAAGTTCAATGATTTGGACACTAAATATATTAGAAGAAGAAAATAAAATTTTTTTATCCTCACTAAAACTTGAAGAAAACTTTAAGGATATCTATATTGTTCATGCTTGTCCAAAGTATCCTCTTGATTGGACATATATTTTAAATGTTAATGATGCAAGAATTTACTTTCAATATATTGATAATTTTATAACATTAACTGGTCATACACATATTCCTGCTATTTACAAAAAGAAATTCTCATATATTGAACATATTATTCCTAATCCATTTGAAAAATATAAGTTAGATGAAAACTATCAGTATATTCTTAATCCTGGAAGTGTAGGACAACCGAGAGATGGAGATTATAGAGCAAGCTTTGGAATACTTGATTTAAATAATTTTACTTTTGAAATTATAAGAGTAAATTATGATGTTCAAAAAACAAAAAGGAAAATTTTAGAAAGTGATTTACCTCAAATATTAGCTTATAGATTGGAAAGTGGTTTATAAACTATGAAAAGGATTTTCATATTAATATATTTATTAGCTTGTAAAGAAGAAATAAAACTTAAAATTGAGGACCTAAATAAATTCTACATTCATGCACCTGATAGTGAAGTTTATAGTTTTTTTATTAGTAGTTTTGATACATTTTTTTATAAATTCATAAAATTGGAAAAATTAAGCAATTTAAACGAAATTAACAACATTATTTTAATTTTGAAAGAATCTGATAAAAACTTTTTAAAATTTTACAAATACATAAATAACGATCTTGGATATAGAGAAGATATAAATAGAAGTGGTGATTTTATGCTTGGCATTTTTGGAGAAAATGAAAAAGACTTAAAATTCAGAATATATATGAATAAATTTTTCATAGATAGTATATTGAAAATTAGAATTTTTGAAAGTGCATATAAAAGAGCAATTTATTTTGGAATTGATAGTGAAAAGAAAAAAATAATTGAGAATAAATATGGGATTTCAATAAATGTTCCAGTTGGGTGGAACTTTATTAATGATACTACAAAAGAAATTTTACAAATGATAAAGTTAAATCCAAGAAGAACATTTCTTTTATTTTTTTCGAAAGATATTTTAAATTTAGATTTTAATTCAATTTTAAATTTAAAGGAAAAATTTAACAAAGATGATAGTTTGCTTGAAATAAGAATTTCTGATAAAAATTTTAATAGAATTTGTATTAGTGGTAAATTTAAGAACAGTGGAAGTGGATTTTTTAAAAGCTGTTCAGGGAAATATAAAAACAAATTCTACTTTTATGATATTAAAGTTTTTGATACAATCAATGGATTTGAATATATTCTTGAAATTGATTGCTTTCTTTCAAGAAGTTTATTAAATTATTAAAAAGGAACAAATAGTAATTTCTTTTTAATTGGTCTTGATAATGCCTTTAATGTATCTGTTGGCAGGGATTGTGAAATTTCTACTATATTTCCACTTTTTAAAACTACTCTTATACTTCCGTCACCATCTACATTATATGGTTCATAGGCGGTATCAATAGCGGTTCTTTCAATGAGATAATACTTAGGATCAAATCCTTTTTCTAATAATTTATTTTTAATTTCGTCAATTTGATCAATTGTTAATTCCTCATCATAAACTTTAAAAATTTTTCTATATAGAATTCGTCTTGATAAATCCGAAAGAACATTATCTGAGCAATTGGACCATAACTTAAATAAATAAAATATATCACTATCATCAAGCATAAGAAATGCTTTAAGTCCCTCATCACTATCTACACCCCTTTCAAAAAGAATTTTTACTTTATCAATTAATGAAACCTCATATTTTTCTTCTAATAAATCTCTTAATCTTTTAAACAAGCTATATAACATAGCTTGAATTGATAAATTCGTTTTATGGAAATAAACTGACCAATACATTAAATATCTTGCTACGAGGTATCCTTCAACTGCATGTTTCCCTTTTTCTTCTATTGCTAATTTATTATCCTTAGTAATTGTTAAAGTTTTTAAAATTCTCCAAACATCAATTAATCCATAATGAACACCACAATAAAAAGCATCCCTTCTTATATAATCAAGTCTATCAACATCTAATTGACTACTAATAAGTTCATTAGCGAACTTTAATTCAAATAAATTATCAATAATTTTAATAGCTATTTCTGATATTTCATCTCCAACAACATCTCTTAAAATTTTATCTATAATTATTTTTGTTATATCTTCATGTTTCTTATTTAAAATTGTCATTTCCAATGCATGAGAAAATGGACTATGACCAATATCATGAACAAGAGCGGTAAATTGAAGGGCAAATTTTAATGTATTATCAATTCTAAAACCTTTCATTTGTAAATTTTTAATAGCTTCTTCCATTAAATACAAAACACCAAGTGAGTGAGAAAATCTTGTATGAGTAGCACCAGGATAAATATAACTTACAAGTCCAAGCTGAGAAATCCTTCTAAGTCTTTGAAATGAATAATGTTCAACAACTTTTAATAAGTTATCTTCTATAACAATAAAATCCTCATATAATGGGTCTCTAATAAATTTCATTTTCTTAAATTTAAAATTGTTTTTTCATCAACAGTTATATAAACACCATTTCCAAGATATAGTACTGGTTTTTTCTTATTTAAATCCAAGACAGGCATTTCAAATAAATTATAAGTTGAATTTTCATCATAATGAATAACAACAATTTCACCTACAAATAATGTATGATCTCCATAAGTTTTATAATCAAATAAAGAACATTCTAAAACTGCATAAGCATCCATAGGAATTGGAACATCAAGTTTTACACTCTTAGTTAAATTAACATTCTCAGATTTGTTAATATCCCTATAACTATATGTTCCAAAAAATTCAACATCATTTGATTTTTCAAATGGATAAAAACATACAGAAAATACTTTCTTATTTAAAATTAAATCATAGGTAGCTCTCTTAGGAGAAATTGAAACACCATATAAAGGAGGCTCAAAGGATAAGGCAGTATTCCAAACACAAGACATAAAGTTTGCTCTTGAATTCTCATCAAAAACTCCTACAACCACAACAAGTGTTGGATAAATTATATAACCTCTTCTAAAATTAAATTTAGTAAGATACTTCATGAAGTAAAGATTAAAATTTTAAATCCTTAAAAATTGCTTTTTCTGCCTTATCCAATAATTCTGAAATTACGATTAGTTCTTATTTTCCCCCACCCTATATTCAAGCCCTCGACTTATATCTTCTTATCGGCCTTAGAGAGCTTTACCCCCTAATAATCCCCAAATTAAATCTATAATTTCAGAAAATTTTTTAATAGTAAAAACACGAATTTTCTATGCTTTAAAATTTTCATTAACCCTAAGGGGAAAAGTTTAAGGAGGAAAAAAAGATGAAAGGTAAAGTCAAGTGGTTCAGTTCCAAGAAGGGATATGGGTTCATAGATTGTGAAGATGGAAGAAGTATATTTGTTCACTATACAGATATTCAGAAAGATGGATATAAAACACTAAATGAAGGTGATGAAGTAACATTTGATATTCAGGAAACTGAAAAAGGTCCCAAGGCTATAAATGTCGTGACAACAAAAAGGAGTCAAAAGAGATCAAGAAGCAGAAGGGGGTAACCCCCCCTTTTAAACAATTAATGGAGGTAATTTCTTATCCTTTTCAGATAAAATAGGATTCTTAATAGGCCAGGGAATATTTAGTGTTTTATCATTATATATAATTCCACTTTCATAACTCGGATCGTAATATTCATCAACAAGATAAACTAAATGTGTATCTTCAAGAGCTAGAAAGCCATGAGCATATCCTTTGGGTATAAATAATGCTTTATTTTCATCAAGTTCAATCATTAAGTATTTTAAACTTTTTAAATCTACTACAACATCTAAAATTTTTCCACTAATTACTTTGATAAGCTTTGATTGTTCTTTTGGAGGTCTTTGAAAATGTAATCCCCTAATAACATTTTTCTTTGAAAATGAATGATTTAATTGAACAAAATGAACATTTAGAAATTTTTCTCTAATTACTTCAATAAAATAACCCCTTTTATCAAAATTTTTTTTTAATTCAAACAATAAAACACCTTTTAATTCAAGTTCTTTAAAATTCATCTAATGTTTAATAATTTCATAACTTCCCTAACAACATCATAATCTTTATCATTAGCACTAACAATACCATCCCATGAATATATTTCCCTCAAAATTTTCAAAGCATATTGATCATTATTAAGTTCTAAAAATGCTTTTTTAATTTTCTCTTTTAATTGATTATCCATATTACTTCTTACAACAACACCATCATTAGGTATGCTATCAGTATAAGCGATTACTTCAAGTTTATCTTTAATGTCTTTATACTCTTTAATTAATCTATTTTCTGCTCCTTCAAATGTAGTTGCTAAATCTGCTTCATTATTATAAACTGCTAAAATTGCATTATCATGAGAACCTGTTTGAATTCTATCCTTAAAGAATTTATCAGGATCTATACCATTTTTAATCATATATGCTTTTGGAAATAAATATCCACTTGTAGAAGCTGCATCAGGATAAGCCCATATTTTACCTTTTAAGTCATTTAAGGTTTTAGCTGTTCCTTTCCTTACTATAAATTGAGAACGATAAAATGCATGTCCATTTCTTAATGCTTTTAGTATAATCTCTGAATTATATTTTTCATTTGACAAAATATAAGCAAATGGTGGTAAAAATGCTACATCTACCTTATTGCTCCCAAGTGCTTCAATTAATGCGGTATAATCAGTTGCTAAATAAGATTTAACTTTAATTTGTAATTTTTTTGATAAAATATCTTCAAGAGGTTTTACAGTTGTAGCAATTTTTTCAGTTTCAGCAGATGGAGTAAAACCAATTACAATAACATCCTCTTTTTTACAACTTAATAAAATAATTCCCCCCAAGAGGGGGAATAAAATAAATTTTTTCATTTAGTTTATTTGCTTAATTCCTTTATAGCTATATCCTGCCTTTTCAATTGCTAACTTTATCTTATTTTCATCAAATGTATATCCATCTTTCATTGAAACATAGAAGACATCATTTTTGGCATCATAATGTACATCTTTTACTTCATCAAGTGATTTAAGGGCATTTATAACTTCTTCAACACAATGGGAGCAGGAAATTCCACCAACGCTTATGGGCTTACCAGTAGCCTGCTTTATGTGAATAGCGCTAACATTCCTGTCCTTTTCACCAGGACAAGCAAAAGATACACCAAAGAAAATCATGATTGGAATAAACAATCTCATACTTTACCTCCTTGTTTTAATGGACAAGTTGATATACCTAAGACTCTATACAAACCACAAAATCCTGTAATAGCTGTGAATATAAGAACAATACCAAGAATTAATAAAATTACTTTTAATAAGAAAAATTTCACGAAGAAGAAGGATAAAACAAATACAATTCCCACAATCGCTCTTATGATTCTATCTATTGTTCCTACATTCTTTATCATAGTTTTATAATCTCCTTTACTTTATAACCTTTCTTTTCTATATCTTTTTTTATCTCATCAGTATATTCTTCAATTTCAAATTCTGCATAACCTTCATCAAGAGAAACTTCAACACTTTTACCTCCAAAGTTTTCTATTGTTCTTTTGACTGTTCTAACACATCCATCACAGTTCATACCCTCAATCAACATTTTATATTTAAGCATAGTCTAAAATTTTAAAGCATATTTTTACCTTGAATTTGCCTTGTCCAATAATTCTGAAAGTATCTATTTTATTATATTTTCCCCACCTACCCTGAAAATAAGCCTTTGGCTTATAAATGCCCATTTTTCGGCATTGGGGGGCGGAGCCCCCCTTAAATTCCCCCATAAAATAAATAATTTTAAAACACCTTTTACAAGTTATTAACTATTAATGACTTCACACCATTTAAAAGTATCTTGAATTTGCCCTTTCCAATAATTCTGAAAGTATTTATTTTTCTTTGTTTTCCCCACCCACCCTAAGAATAAGCCTTTGGCTTAAAACTTCGCCCCCATTAAAACCCCCTATAAAATAAATAATTTCAAGATAATTTTTATGAATTATTGATTTTCAATGACTTATCACTATTTATTGGACAAAGCCTTTTTTTAATCAATTCAATTTCTGCTTTGATTTCTTCTTTACCTGCTCCATTAATAAACTTTTCAAGAATAAAAATTAAAGCCTGGTTTCAGCTTTTTTCTCTTCAACAGGTTTTAAATATGTTCTTCTATCCCATAAACCAAATCCATAAATATCCAAAGATATGTTATTAAATCATCAATTCGTTTGTTTAATTTCTTATCTAAATCTTCTATTCTTTGGTTTAGGTTTTGAATTTGATTTTCTGTCTTTGTAAATTGGACTTCAACATAATTGAAGGTTTAAAGTATGAAAAATTTGCTTTGTACAATAGAATAAGCCTACGGCTTATAACTTCGCCCCTCATTAAATCAGTAGTTTCAAAAAATTTTTCATAAATTAATAAAAGTCTTATCACTATTTATTGGACAAAGTATAATAATTCTAAAATGCTAATTAAATCTTTATTAAGCCTACCGCTTTTTCGGTAATGGTGAACATAGGGGCTTTGTCTTACAAATCAAAAAATTATTTTTCTCCTTTAAAATTTTCATTACTATGTTAGAAGAGAAAGTTATTAAAGCACCAAGAGGTAATAAATTAAATGCTAAAAGTTGGCAAACAGAAGCACCTTTAAGAATGCTTATGAATAATCTTGACCCGGAAGTTGCTAAGGACCCGTTAAATCTAATAGTTTATGGTGGAACAGGAAAAGCAGCAAGGGATTGGAAAAGTTTTGAAAAAATTGTAAATGCACTATTAAATCTTGAAATAGATGAAACTTTAATTGTCCAATCAGGAAAACCCATAGCTATATTCAAAACTCATGAATGGGCTCCAAGAGTTTTAATAGCAAACTCAAATCTTGTTCCAAAATGGGCAAACTGGGATTATTTTAGAGAGCTTGAGGAGAGAGGTCTAATAATGTTTGGTCAGATGACTGCTGGAAGTTGGATTTATATAGGAACGCAAGGTATTTTACAAGGAACTTATGAAACATTTTATGCTTGCGCTAGAAAACATTTTAATGGTTCTTTAAGAGGAAAAATCATTTTAACTGCTGGTCTTGGAGAAATGGGAGGAGCACAACCTCTTGCTGGAACATTAAACGATGCGGTTATTATAGTTGTTGAAGTAAATCCGTGGGCAATTGAAAGAAGAATTAAACATGGTTATCTTGACACTTGGACAGACAATTTAAATTCCGCTATTAATCTAGCTCAAAAATATGCAAAGGAAAACAAACCTATTTCAATTGGTCTTCTTGGAAACATTATAGATATTATTGAAGAAATTGACAAGATGGACTTTGTGCCTGATATTATAACTGATCAAACTGCCGCTCATGATCCTTTATATGGATATATCCCAAAAAGTCATAATGTTGAAAGTGCTAATGAATTTAGATTAAAAGATAAAGAAGGATATTTGAAAGTGGTAGGTGAAAGTGCAGTTATTCATGTTTCAAAACTACTAAGTTTAAAGAAAAAAGGAGCAATTGTTTTTGAATATGGAAATAATTTAAGAAGATTAGCTTATGATAATGGATTAAAGAATGCTTTTGAAATTCAGGGATATGTTCCTGCTTTCATAAGAGATTTGTTCTGTGAAGGAAAAGGACCATTTAGATGGGTAGCTTTAAGTGGAGACCCAAACGATATTTACAAGACAGATAGAAAAGTTATTGAAATGTTTAATGATGACGAGCATTTGATAAAATGGATAGAACTTGCTCAAAATAAAGTTAAGTTTCAGGGACTTCCTGCAAGAATATGTTGGCTTGGAATGGGACAAAGAGCAGAATTTGGACTTGAATTAAATAATATGGTTAAAAAAGGTGAATTATCCGCTCCTATCGTAATAGGAAGAGATCATCATGATACAGGCTCTGTTGCTTCCCCATATAGAGAGACAGAAGGAATGAAAGATAGTTCTGATGCTATTGCAGATTGGCCACTACTAAACGCTTTACTGAATGCTTCAAGTGGTGCTACTTGGGTTTCAATTCACTCAGGAGGTGGAGTTGGAATTGGCTATTCAATTCATGCAGGAATGGTAATATGTGCAGATGGTGAAAAATTAACCGAAAAGAAAATTGAGCGTGTTTTAACAAATGACCCTGCTATTGGTGTTGTTAGACATGCAGATGCAGGTTATGAAATAGCCATTGAAACCGCCAAGAAATTTAACATAAAAATTTTGCTTTAAAGAGATTTACCTGGACAAAGCCCTTTTATCCTCGTAATTAGTAAATAACTTTAAATAAAACCTTAATAAATTTGTATCCTTAGGAACATTAATTCTTTTACCTATAAATAGATCATCCCCAACTCTAAATCTTCCCCTATCAAGTGTCCAAGCACTATCATAATTTGCTTCTTTAACTAACTTAACCACTAAATCATTGTATTTACCATAAGGATAACAAAAATGCCTAATTTTAACTTTGAATTTTCTTTCAAGAATTTCTTTGCTTAGAAAGACCTCATCTTTTATCTGCTCTTCATTCAGTTCTGTCAAGATTGGATGAGTTCTTGTATGGCTTCCTATTTCCATTCCATTATTTAACCAAATTTCAATTTCATCCTCATTCATAAGTCTTTTGATCATTTTTGCTTCCTGATAATACCATTTATTATAACTACCAATTAAATCACTAACAATAAACAATGTAGCAGTAAAATTAAACTTTTTTAGAATTTTTAAAGCATTTTTAAAGTTATCGTAATATCCATCATCAAATGTTAAAACAACGATCTTTCCAAATTTTTTACCAGTTATATAATCCCAAGCATCAGAGATTGAGAGTCCTTTATAACCCAAAATATAAAGTAGTTTCATTTGTAAATAAAAATTTAATGGTGTTGTATGCAAACTCCTTTTTTTTACTCTGAAATATGGAGCCCTACTAATATTGTGATAACAAAGAACAGGTATAATCATTTAATTTCTATTTAACAGATCTGGCCTTTTTTGAAGAGTCCTTTTTATTCTTTCGTTTTTCCTCCATTCTTCAATTTTTTTATGGTCACCACTTAACAAAATATCTGGGACCTTATAACCCATAAAATCAACTGGTCTTGTATAATAAGGTGCATCTAACAAACCATCTTCAAATGAATCTGTTTGAACAGAAGTAGGATCATTAACAGCACCAGGTAATAATCTTGAAATGGCATCTATGAATACTATTGCAGCAATTTCACCTCCTGATAAAATATAATCACCAATTGATATTTCTTCATCTATAAAAAACTCAATTCTTGCATCTATTCCTTTGTATCTTCCACAAATTAAAATAATATGTTTTTTATTCAAAAGCTCCCTTAATTTTTTTTGATTTAATAGCTTTCCCTGAGGAGATAATAAAATTACATAGTTTTCACCAAATCCTTCTTTTGCCTTCATTAAAGCCTTATAAATAGGTTCAATCTTCATAACCATTCCACTACCTCCACCATAAGGATAATCATCAATATCTTTTGGATGTTTTACAAAATCAATTAGATTAAAAAATCTTAATTTTAAAACATTTTTTTCAATTGCTTTTTTAACAGGTCCAAATTCCAAAAAACTATCAAAAATTTTTACAATAGAACTAATAATATCAATTGTCATATCAAATTCCTTATTTTTATTTTAATTCCAAAAATATCTAATTCATCATCAAAACTTAAAACTTTCTTATTGCCTAAATTGTTAATATCCCATATTTCCTCCTTATCAAGAAATATCCATATTTGCCTCTTAATGCCAAATTTTAAATAATCCTCTATTTTCCTATTTATGTAGCGAATTGATTTCTTCCTATCTTCTATTTCAATAATTAAATCAGGAGCTTCATTAACTGCCTCAAAATCATCTTTATATCTTCCTTTTTCTATTAAAACAATATCAGAAGCCCTTATATTATATTCATCAATTTTTAATGCAACTTCATTTGTAAGAATTTCAAATTTATCTCTAATTGAAGAAAGCTCTAAAACAAAATTTGCACAAAGCTTTGCATGTCTCTTATAAGCAGGCATTTTCTTAATCCTTTTTCCATTAACAATTTCTTCCCATTCTTTTAACTTCCCTTCTAAAAAATCTCTATATGTCCAAATTCTCTTAACTTTTGTTTTCA
>Ga0197143_1000857_pt1 | contig 28438 bp, 27 predicted proteins | sample GBS70_MetaG_FD_148603 | JGI IMG/M metagenome (GOLD analysis project Ga0197143, IMG submission 148603) | Sediment microbial communities from Great Boiling Springs, Gerlach, Nevada, United States - GBS 70_MetaG | ecosystem: Environmental > Aquatic > Thermal springs > Hot (42-90C) > Sediment... | reverse complement strand
AGCGTTGCAGCTCATCTCGGAGCCTACCAAGCCGTTCAGCCACTGGCGTGAAATGTCCAACCCCCGGTAGGATAAGTGCCGCGCTCTCCTCTGCCGACGACAGAGTGTCCGACACTATCGGCTCCGCACCCTCCTGCTCCAGGGCTGCCTTCAGACTGAACAGATTCCCAACGCCGTAATCGAGAACGAGAACACGCATAGCCAGTTCACCCATGCAGAGTGCCAAACGGAACCCTTGAAACACCTCTTGCGGCTGCCGCTCAACAAGTCGTTTTCACCCTCGGCTTATTGCTCCCCATGCTGAGAGTTGCGTCGCATCCGCTCCTCCACCGCGCGATAGTGATTCGGCAAGCCTTCGGCGGCAGCCAAAACCTGGATTGGCTCCCGAAATTGGAGAAGACCGCGACGCGTGCACTCGACATAGGTCAGCCGCTTCATGAAATCGAGAACCGAGAGACCGGAAGCTGCCGCCGCTGTCCCCCCTGTTGGCAAGACATGATTCGTGCCAAGCACATAATCGCTTGCGCTTGTCGGCGTGTGCGGACCGATAAGCACAAGCCCTGCTGAGACGATGCGTCGCGCCACCCTTCGGGGATGTCGCGTCATCACCTGCACATGTTCTGGTGCCAGCGCGTTCACGAAGCGCACCAGCAGGTCCAGGTCATTCTCCGCGTAGAGGAGAAAGCCACGCTGTGCAAGTGATTGGCGCACGATCTCTCGACGCTCCGCTGTGGCAATCCAAGCCTCGATCTCGTGCGCCGTCTCCTCCGCCAGACGCTGGGAGGTGGTCAGGAGTCCACACAGGCTCTCCTCCCCATGCTCGGCTTGCGCCGCAAGGTCTGCAGCGATAATTCGCGGCGAAGCGGTCTCATCCGCGAGGACAACCAGTTCAGATGGTCCAGCGGGCAGATCGATCGCCACACGCTCGGAAACCAATAGCTTGGCTGCGACCACATAGGGACCTCCTGGTCCGACAATCTTGTCCACGGGTGGGATGGTCTCCGTTCCGTAAGCGAGGGCGGCAATCGCGGCTGCACCGCCCACACGATAGATTTCCTTGACCCCACATAGATCGGCGGCGACAAGCACCAGCGGGTGAATCTCGCCCGTCTCCGACGAAGGCGGTGAGCAGAGCGCGACTCGTTCGACCCCTGCCAAGCGCGCAGGCACAACGCTCATAAGCACGGTGCTTGGATAGGCTGCCCGTCCCCCAGGAATGTAGCATCCAACGCTCCGAATCGGACGATAGTGGCTGCGAATCCTTACACCCTTCGAGAGGACGCTCACACTTCGCCGCCCCTCAAGCCACCGTCGTTCAGCCCGCTCCAGACGCCTTCGGATCAATCGGAGCGCTGCAATTGCCTCCCGGGACACTTTGTCATACGCGGCTCGAACGGCTTCGGCATCCACACGCAGGCGATCAGGCGAGAGGGCAACCCCGTCAAATCGCTGCACGAATTCCCGCACCGCCTCGTCCCCGCGCGCTCGAACTTCCCGCAGGATGCGATGCACGCTCATCCACACATCCTCCGGGATCCCTCCGCGAACGCGGATCTCCCGCAGTCGCTCTTCAAAGGTGGGGGGCGTCAACGCCCGAATCGGAATGCTCACTCCCTCACTCAGAGGCTTCATCGAGCGCAATCTCCTCCAAAGGCAGAATCTGCTGTGGCTCGTGAACGACCAATCCTTGGGCTAATCGGCGCAGGGTGGGCAGCAGCGTGAGGAACTGCTGCTTCTCGACAATCGTATTCACCGAATACCAGCCAGGGTCCGACAGGGGGCTGATGGTCGGTCTCTTCAGAGCGGGCAGGGCACTCAACAATTCCTCCAAATTCTCCTGACGCACATTGACGAAGATGTGAAGCTTCTTCTGGCTATCGATGACACCCCTGAGCAGAGTCACGATGTCATAAATCTTTTCCCGCTTCCGCCCATCGCGCAAGGCTTGCCGATTGGCAATCAAAATGGCTGTGGATTCTAATATCGTCTCGATGGGCTTGAGATTGTTCCGCTCCAGCGTCGTGCCCGTTTCGATGACATCCACGATGACATCGGTATCCTCAGGGGGCTTCGCTTCCGTCGCGCCAAACGAGAGATAGATGCTCACGCGATCGTTCGTGCCGCGCCGCCACCAGGGGGTGATGACGAGCGGCTCTTCCTGTCCAAATTGCTCCTGATAGAGCGGATTGGCTTTCACATACTCCGCGGTGATGTTCAGATACTCGGTCGAGATGCGTATCTTCCGCCCCTGGCTCCAAAACTGGCGGAAGAGGTCCGTCAACGAGTCAACCTCCAGTTCCTTCGGCACCGCCACGACCAACCTCACTCGACCGTACTCCAAATCGAGCAGTACCTCCACATCAGCCTGCCCTTCTCGAATCCAATCCAGCCCTGCGATGCCGACATCATGCAGCCCTTCCGCCACAAAGATGGGGATCTCCTGCGGGCGGAGAATCTTCAGTTCGATCTGCGGATCGCTAATCTTCGGTCGGTAAGTGCGCTCCCGACCATAGATTTTGTACCACGCCCGCTCCAGAAGTTCAAATGTCGCTTTCTCAAGCGACCCCTTTGGAATTGCGAATTTTACTTGCGTCATTTCGCCACCTCAGCATTGAGCTGAATATAACCCCTGCTTCTGCTTTCCAATCGGGTAAGGGTTCACTCCAGGATTTCATGGCTGATGGTCTCGCGGATGCGGAAGCCGCGCCGCAAAAACTCCTTCACGAAGGCGTGCCCACTCATCGACTGCTCATAGGGGATTAACCCGCGTGGCACCGTGCCATTCGCCACCCCAATCGCGATAATGGCAGCCGAGAAGCCTGTGCAACGCTCCATCGCCGTGAAGCCGGTCTCGTCATCGTGGTAATCAATCATTTGGAGAGTAATCTGGAAGGGGCAGCCACTTTTTATGCCGCTTGCCTGCACATACACCACGACCAAATCTTTTTCCTCGGGAAACTGAATGCGGGGTGGGATGACGGTTGCGCTGAACTGGCGTGGGACTACCATCGCCTCGTTCACCCTGACCGGCTCCTCATCGAAAAAGCCGAGATCGCGCAAGGCGCGCATAATTGCCCAGTGTCCCGGATAGCGCAGCGTTTTGTAATTATACTCGCGCACCTTGCCCTCCAGCGTAAAGGGCGCGGTGGAGGTGCCGCCGGAGGTGGAGGCTGCTTCCAGCACACCCAATCCTGGTATCTCGACAGGCTCCACATCGTCCAAAGTGGGCACATAGGTCGGTTTGCCATCGCGCAAAGTAAGCGCCTTGCCTGTGTATTCGGAGATAACCCCTATCATGTTGAACACCAATTTATAGCCCAGTGGTCCCACGGGGCGCTGGGGCAACCCACCGCAGCGCAGGTGGATGGCGTCGCAGCGATCCATCTTCTCCATGCAATAAAGCCCCAGATGGTTCACCATGCCCGGTGCCAGCCCGCAATCGGGCACGATGGCAATGCCTGCCTCTTGGGCTTCCTCATGACGCTTACGAAATTCGAACCAGAACCATTCTGGCTCGTTGCCCATATCGATAAAGCTACGCTTGGCTTCCAACGCGAGCTGGGCTAACCGCATGTTCATCTGCCAGGGCACCGCGCTGATAATCACATCGGCTTGCTCGAAATAGTCCCGCACCTGTTTTTCGTCACGGGCGTCCACGCGCCGCGGATAGACCAGTGTGCGCTGAATCAGCTGGTTGACCCACTCGGCTTTGAGCGTTGCCTTTTCTAAATCGATGTCTGCCAGATAGATGATTTCAGGCTCGCCAAATCGCGCAAGATCATAGGCGACTGCAGGACCCTGCATACCAGCGCCCAGTATAGCATACCGTTTCTTCATCACTACCTACCTCCTTCGTTTCGATTCGTACCTGCTCATGCAGGCAGGTACAAGCTGAAATAAAAGGGTGGGGGATCATCCCTGACCCCCCACCTTAGGAGTATACTCGACGGCGTGTTTATCGGATGAGCTGCAGCACGGCTTGCGGTGCGAAGTTGGCTTGACCCAGTACCGCCATACCCGCCTGCTGCAAGATCTGGAACTTGGTGAAGCGGGTAATCTCCTCGGCGAAGTTCACATCGCGGATGGAGGACTCGGTGGCGGTCAGGTTCTCCTTCGCGACGCTGAGCGAGCGGATGTTGCTTTCGAGGATGTTCTTTTGGAAGGCGCCCATATCGCCGCGCAGCTTAGAGACCTGTGCAATCGCCGCATCGATGATACGCAGCGCTTCCTCGGCACCACCTGTCTTGGTCACATCGATGTCGGCGAGGCTTTTGCCCGCCACGACACCGGTCCCCAGCTGGGTTGCGCTCATATTGTTGAGTGAAATCGCGACCGTTTGTCCTGCATTCGCGCCAACTTGGAACTGGAGCTGCCCTGCGGTGATGCGGGCAACCTGCACAAAGTTCGTTGTGGCATTGCCCGCTTCCGTCAGCAGCACCACATTCCCATAGGTATCGGTCAGGCGCAGTCCCGATTCACCTGCGTTGCGTCCACCCACGAACCGAACGGAGGTGACGCCTGCTGCGGTATTGATCGAGACGGTGTACTCGGCGTTGCGTCCTGCCACGCTGGTCGCCCCGCCACCGCTGATGACCAACCCGCGCGAGTCGTCGAGGTTCACGCGGAAGTTCGCTCCATACTCACTGGCGCGCAGGCGGATGACATAGGAACCATCCGCGAAGCTCGCCTCTGCCACTACACCTGTGACCGAGGTGGCGGCGTTAATCTTGTTGAGGAAGCTCTCGAGGGTCTCGGTGCCGTCGGTGGCGAAGGTCTGCCCGTTAATCACGATGCTACCCGCTGCGACCGTGCTGGCAAGTGTACCGTAGGAGACACTGCCCGCCACAAGCGCGCGCGTTGCGGAAGTAATCTGCTGGATACTCACTTCCCCTGAAGCGACGGCGACTCCGTTAAAGACCCCCGTGAAGAAGGCGCCGCCTACAAGGTTCGAGTTTGTCACCGCCGTGCTGACCCCAGCCGTGCCATCGAGCAGCTTCTTCGTGCCGAACTGGGTCTGCATCGCGATACGGTTGATACTCTCCAGCGCAGAGCGGATCTGGTTCTGGTCGGCTTGCAACGCGGTCAGATCGTTGGTTCCGGTGTTGCCTGCGTGGACGGCGAGTTGGCGCATGCTGCGCAACAGGTTGTGAATCTCCTCCAAAGCTCCCTCGGCGGTCTTCACCAGATTGCTGGCGTCCTGCGAGTTCGCAATTGCCTGTTCCAGTCCCGCAATCTGGGCACGCAAATCCTCGGAGCGAATCAACCCGGCAGGGTCATCGGCACCACGGTTCACTCGCAGACCCGATGCCAGCCGTTCAATCGAATGCGAGAAGCCATCCGACGCTCTCTGCACATTGCGCAGAGCAATCAGCGACGACATATTGGTGTTGATCCGTAGACTCATCGTTCCATCCTCCTTGACCGTGTTGTTTTGTGCGTGCCGCGCCCGCCACTCCCTCGACGGGGCAGTGCGCACGCCACAGCAGATTGTAGGCGGAAAGTTAGTGCTTCCTCTCCGCAAAAATACGGGGATTGAGTCAAAAATAGTAGAAATGCGGGGAACCTGTGCAAAATGCGGGGATTAGCCTATCAGTTGCTGTTGGATGCGCTCCCGGATGAGGGCACGAATAGGGCGAGGCACACGCGCCAACTCCACGCCCAGCCGATAGACGGGCATGCCTCCCTCCATTAGTGCCAATGTGTGGCGCACGATACCCTCGCTTTGGAAGGTGTGTGGGATACCATTCTCGTGCCACTCGATGAGCATGTTCACAGGTGTCCCTCGGTTTAGTTCCACTGGCAGCTTGATGGCGGCTCCATGCCCGCTTAGGTCCAACAGTTCCCCTTCGACTGTGCGCAGTAGTCGCCCAGTAGCCGAGACCATAGCGTGTCCTCGCACGACCAAGCGTGGCTCGCGCCGTCGCTGAAGGCGTTGGATTCGATTGGGGCGCCGCAGCAGCCAGCAGTCGCTGTCCGTGCCGCGATAATGGGCTATCTGGCGCATGCGCAATCGGTAGAGGGCATCCTTGCCAGCGAGTTCCACTTCTACCCATCGCAGCGCCTGATCGGTATTCGCAGGGGTTTCGATGATGCAGTCCAGTTCGTTTCCAGTCCGCACCTGCCCCATCAAACGCCGTTCCTCGAAAATCAGGGCAACCATCGCGCCCGTCGGAGGCATTTCCAGCCCCGCCATAGGAGCTGGGAGCGTTTGCGTGGCTGGCATCTGCACCGCCGCATGGGTGAGCGGAACGGCATGGCGCATCAGCAGGAGATGACGCGCTGTGGTCAATAGCGTGTTGATATCAAATGGTTTGAGCAGTACAGCGTCTACGCCTTGTTGAACCGCTTGCTGGGTCTCCTCATTAATGGCATAAGCGGTGACGAGAATAATGGGCATGGTCGGGGCGATCTGGCGGGCTGCTTGCACCACCGTAGCACCACTCATATCGGGTAATCGCACATCCTGAATCAAGAGGTCGTACTCGCGTTGCTGCAAACATGCCAACGCCTCCTGTCCGGTGCGTACCACCTCACATGGCAGCCCAATTAAGCGGGCGGCGTCCTCCATCACCCGCTGCAACAATACCTCGTCCTCCACGATTAAAATGCGGAATCCTTTCATCAGAGTGCTCCTCCTTGAGTCGGACCTGTCAGACAAGTCAGACGAGTCGGACATGTCAGATAGGCTCCTTTACTCGGCGAGCAGCAATTTTCGTGCCACAGTGCCGTTTTCGGCGGTTTTTCCTTCATCAAAATATCAAGGATTCCTGCAAAATCAGCGCGATTCCTGCAAAATGGTGTGCAGTTTCTGGATAACCCGCTCTGGGCGGACGCTGAGCATGCACTGGTGGCGTGGCAGAAGGCATTCGGCGTTGCGGAAGCGGTTCTCGTAGCAGCGCGGACACGGCTCGTCGGGTAGTATCAGGTGGAGGTGCGGCAGCGGTGGCGTCCAGACCCACCAGGGACTGGCGCCAAAAAGCGCGAGGGTGGGCGTACCAACGCTATAGGCGAGATGCATAATGCCGTTGTCGACCGAGATGCAGGCTCGGGCTCGTTGCAGTGCGCCCGCCACCTGCGGCAGACTGAATCGCCCGCGCAGGTCGATAAGAGCGGTTTGCTCAAGCAGCCACGATTCGGTATCGCCCGTGTGATAGACCGCGCTCTGGCGCTGGGGCTGGTCGCCAATCAGCCCAACGCTTAGCCCCTGTGCGGCACACCAGTCGATGACCTGCTTCCAGTATTCACGGCTCCAGAGTTTGGCGGGGCGGCGTCCACCCGTCGAGATAAGGATGTCGGGAATGGTGCAGCCAGGGTCATGGGTGGGCACCTCCGTGCGATAAAAATCGGTCTCCACAAATGCCAGCCGGCACCAGATTTCCCCGATATAGGTGCTTTTGAGAATGTCGCCATAGCGTTGCAGCAGGTCGGGTGCGGACCAGAACTCATCGTGGAGTTGGTGCCGCTTGTCAGGATGGCGCGGCACCTCCTCGCGCCAGTCGGGGCTGACACAGCGCCCCACCACATAGCGTGGCTCCAGCAGCCGCGCCACAAACGCCATCGTGGGATGGAAATCGCAGTTGATGACCAGGTCATAATCACCTGCTTGCACCCGTCGCTCCTCCACAAACCGAGGCAACGCCTTCAGCGCGTTGGGATTCCCAAAGATGGAGAAACGGGCATCAATGTACGGCAGCGATTCCTCCAGCTCGCGCGTGCGCTCGCCACTGAAGTAATCCAGCGTGCAGCCCGGATACTTCTCCTTCAGTCCACGCAATAAGGGCGTGATAATTACAAAGTCACCGATTGCATCGTAGAAAAGCACTGCGATATGCGGTCGCTCCCGTAATGGCTGATCGTTGAACCATTCCATCAGATGTCTATTTTACCTTTGGGTTGGGGTTGCGGGGGATGTGCGCCTTGCCGCATGCCCGCATCTGCCCATGCTCGCTGGTGACCGTCTCCACATAGAGTCCGTCATGGAGACCCAAATCTCGGTCAGCATCGATAAGCGGGTTCAGCCACTGGCGCAGGGTCTCGACAGCAGCAGGCGCCAGTTCCGCACCCTCGATCTCGATAGTAGCAGCGGCAAGGTCTAAAAAGCGTCCCTCGCGTGGTGCAAGTTGCCCTACGGCACGGAAGCGCAGCTCGCTACCCAGAAAGAGCGCGATGCCATCCACGCGCGTCTCGCTCGGGGTAATCTCTACCTGCACTTCACGCACATAGGGCGCGTACTTGCGTCGGATATAGGCAGCCAGATCGTGCTGCAGCACCACGATTTCGGCACGCCCAACGCCTGTGTCGGAGAGGCGGAAGATGCGTCGACGCATCGCCAGTCGGCGATCATAGCGCACATCGGGGATTTCGGCGTAGACCTGTTCGGCACGCAACCCACGCAGCGACACATCGTGCAGGCGCATCACAAACTGCTTAATCCAGCCCGTTTTGGGGCGATGCACCTCCAGCGTGAAGGGAAGTCCGTCTAAGGTGAAGTGGCTTGCTTCGACGGTGAGCCGTTTCAGCCGTCCTTTCAGCAGCCCATCGACGCCGTCGGGTTCGATATGAACGCGGATGTCGCCGCCGCCCACCCGCTGACGGATTTCGCGTGCCGCGCTCTTCTCTACCTCTCGAATTGCGCCTTTGCCCACTGTCAGCAGGATTGCCAGCACCGCCAGCCATTCACGCTTCACGGCTTTTTCTGGTTTGCGGAGGTGTCTTCTTGCGGCACTGTCTCGTGGCGGGTGGAGGTTTGTTGCTGCAGGCGGCGCTTGACCTCTTCATTATTGGGGAAGTTCTCACTCAGTTGGCGCAGCAGTTTCTGGGCGCGTTCCCGATTGCCCAGCTGCTCGTACAAAGTCACCAGCTTGAGACCCGCGGACACATCATCGGGGAAGGTGCGAAAGAGCGCTTCGTAGGCTTGGACGGCATCGAGGGTCGTGCCGAACTCGTCGGCGCGGATAGTCCAAGTGCGCAGCAGCGCAGTGTCATCGGGCGCAAGTTGGAACAGGCGCGCATAGAGCGGCAACGCCTCCTTCTTGCGCCCCAGCTCTTCCAGAAGGAGCAGTTGCAAGCGCAGCAGCGGCACATCGTTCGGTCGCTGGCGTCGGCGCGTCTCCAGCCAGCGCAGCGCATCGGATGCCTGACCATGCCGACGCAGCCACTCCACATAGGCTTTCGCTGCCTCCTGCCCTGGGGTGTCTTGTTGAGCAAGCTGTTCAACAAGGGCGCGATAGTCCGATTCGCGCCCCATTTCCGACGCCAGTCGTTCCAGCGGGGGATAGAGACTGATATCGTCGGGGTTGGTCTGCAGCGCCTGCACAAGCGTTTGCCATGCCGCCTCCTTGTCTCCAAGTTGCTGCTGTAGCTCGGCGATTTGCAGGAGATTCCAAGTGCGCGTTGGGTTGAGCTGGTGGGCTTGCTGGAACGCCTGCAAGGCATCTTGCGGGCGATTCAGTTGGCGATAGACAAGCCCCAGCTCCTGATGGAGCGCTTCGAGCGTTTTGCGCAGGTCTTGAGTGGCTTGGGCATTCTGCCCTGCTTGCTTCACTTTCTGCTGCAGGCTGTCGATGGCGTGCCGATATTCCTGCACTGCTTCGTCGCCTCGATTGTGTTGGATGAGCAGGCTGGCAAGGCGGTTCAGGTAGCGGTAGCCGTGGGTGTGGATGCAGTCGCGCAGGAAAGCGATAGCGTCATCGACGCGCTTAGCCTGCACATACATTTCGATGGCGCTGGCGATTGCCAGCTCGCTGGGTGTGGGCTGCAAGGCTTGCTGCTGGTAGAGCTTACCTGCTTCGTCGATTTGCCCCAGCTGGCGGTACATCGCGGCAGCACCTAAGGCGGCGGGCGTGTTGAGCGGTTCCTTCTCCAGCACCTTGAGGTAGAGTTGGAGGGCTTCGCGCGGTTGCCGCTGCTCCAGCAGGCGTGCCTTGCCCATCAGCGCGCCCAATTCGTCCGGTATCTTCTGGAGAATCAGGTCATACTGCTGGAGGGCTTCCTCGCGTCGTCCCAGTCGGCTCAGGAATCGAGCGTATTCACGCCGCAGCTCGGTGTTGTCGGGGAACTTCTCCAGCAGGCTTTTATACTCCGATTCTGCCAGCGTGTGGTTGCGATTCCGCTCATAGATACGGGCAATATGCAGGCGCGGCGTGGGGTCATCGGGAAGGTTCTCCGCCCAGCGGCGCAAAAAGGGCAGAATCTCCTGTTCCTCTTCCTGTTGGGCTTGCAGCACGCGGAACTGTCCCTCATAGGCGCGTGCGTTGCGTGGGTTGTATTTCAATACTTCGGCAAAATGCTCCCGCGCTTTCCCATATTGTTTAAGATTCAGCTCGCAGTGAGCAATCTCGGTCAAAATCGTCCAGTAGAGTGGCTCGGTGGTATTGAACAGCTGGAGGGCGCGTCCCAGATAGATATGGGCATCGGCATACCGCTGCAACCGCATGAGCAGCAGCCCTGCGCCCAGCAGCGCGTCAGGGTTGCGCGGATAAACCTTTGCCAGGTGCTGATAATCTACCAAAGCCTCCTCAATCTGGTTCAGCTGCTGAAGGAGTTGGGCGCGTTTGAGCCGAGTGGGCAGGTCGTCGGGTTCACGCTGGAGGGCTTGCGTATAGGCGTGTACCGCCTCGCGCGGTTGCTGCAGCGCTTCGTAGACCATGCCGAGCGATTTCCACGCGGTCGTATAGTCGGGCTTGAGTTGCACAGTTTTGAGCAGATGCTGGCGTGCCTCCTCTTTGCGCCCCATCTGATAGGCAGCCACGCCCAGATTGTAGTGGAGGCGAAAATCGTTGGGGCGTGTTTTGAGCGCGCGGGAGAACTCAGCATATGCCTGCTTCCAATCGCTTTGGAGGGCAGCGAGCGAGCCAGTGAGCAACGGTAGCTCCGGATGGTTGGGGAAGCGGTCGCGCAGCATGCGCAGATAGCCTTCTAAATCCTTCAGTTGACGCTGCTCCAAAGCCAGCCGCGCCAATTCCACCAAGGGGGTCGGATCCCGCGGGTCTAACATGGCGGCACGGCGCAAGTGGTGCCCCGCTTTCTCCGCTTGACCCATCATCCGATAGACCAGCCCCAAATTCAGATGAGCGGGAGCGAGGTTCGGCTGCTCCTTCAGAATCTGCCGCAACAGGCTGGCAGCCTGCTCATACTTGCCTTGACGCGCCAGCTGAATCGCCCTATCAAACCGCTGCTGCAGTGCCTTTAGCTTGGCAGAGGTATCTCCCTGACCCGTCTGCGCCAACGCCACCATTAGCAGCAGGCTCAACCCACCACAGACAAGCATTACTCGCTTCATCGATGGGAGTATACCCCTTCCAGAGGGGTCAAAACGGGCAAATTGGGACTAAAGTCCCTTGACACAAAAACGGCGCGCATGGACTATATAGGGGTAGAAGGCTCGCGCCGGTGGGTTCGAATACCTCGCAGGTTCACGATGACCTGCGTGAATCGAACAAGCCGCAAAAATCGGGAACTCGAGAACACATTAAGCCGTAATAGGCAATAAAGTCCTTTGCATTGGAAGGTAAAGTCATGATATAATCTAATTAGAGGGCAGGGGTGGGAGGGGGGACAGTTTGAAGGGTGCAGGTTGCCCGTAGGGATGTCGCAAGGCTTCCTTCCTGACAGGGGATCGTCCCTGCCGTGCCTGCCAAGCCGGGCGGTTTGCCACCGCCCGGCTCTTTTTATTCAGCGGGAAAGCGGATGCTTGTGCAGAATTCAGAAGCGGGCATGCGCATTGTGCTGGTGGGAGGAACGGGCTTTATTGGGCGCGCGATGGTGCAGGCGTGGGCACCACAACACCAGGTGGTGGTGCTGACCCGTGAGGTGGCGAAAGCGCGAGAGCGGCTGCCCGAAGCGGTGGAATGCGTGCAGTGGGATGGGCAAACACTGGGTGAGTGGGTGGCTGCACTGGAGGGTGTGGACGGGCTTGTGAACCTTGCAGGCGAACCAATTGCCCAGCGGTGGACGCCTGCGGTCAAGCAACGACTACGCCAAAGCCGAGTGCAACCCACGCGCCTGCTAATGGAAGCCATCGGGCAGCTGCGCACTCCGCCCACCACGCTGCTACAGGCATCGGCAATCGGCATCTATGATCAAAACCCGACGCTTGAGGTCGACGAAACCAGCCCGCCTGGCAAAGGATTTTTAGCGGAGCTGGGCGTCGAATGGGAGGAAGCGGCGCGACCCGCTGAATCGGCAGGTGTGCGCGTATGCTGGATGCGCATCGGCATCGTGTTGGGGCGGGGTGGCGGTGCGCTCGAAAAGATGCTGCCTGCCTTTCGAGTGGGTCTTGGCGGACCCATCGGCTCCGGGCGGCAGTGGCTCTCGTGGATTCATCTCGATGATGTGGTGGGTGCGGCGATGTTTTTGCTGGAGCGTCCCGACCTAACAGGCGCGTTCAATTTCACCGCGCCTCATCCCGTGACGATGAACGAGTTCGCGCGCACGCTCGCGAAGGTGCTGGAGCGTCCTGCGCTGGTGCGTGTGCCAGGCTTCGCTTTGAGAATGTTGCTGGGCGAGATGGCAGAGGCGGTGTTGCAAGGCTCTCGCGTGCTGCCCCGCCGACTGCTGGAGACAGGCTATCTGTTTCGATATCCGGAGCTGGAAGCCGCCCTAAAGGAGGTGCTGGCGTCAAGATGATGCACACCTTCCGCTGGCAGGCGATGGGCACAGAGTATCAGCTCCACCTGATGGAGTCAAACGCGACCCAAGCGGAAGCCATCGCAAGCGAACTGCGTGAGGAGGTCAAACGGTTGGAGCGGCAACTGAGCCTCTACCAGCCCGATAGTGACCTGTGCTATCTGAATGCCCACGCTGCCCGCGAACCGGTGCGCGTCGAGCCGGGGCTGTTTCGGCTGCTGCAAATCTGCAAGGCGTTGTGGGAGCAGACGGAGGGCGCGTTCGACCCCACCATCACGCCTCTGCTACGCCTCTGGGGCTTTATCGATCGGCGTTATCGTGTGCCGTCTGCACAAGAGATTGCCGCGACGATGGAGCATGTGGGCATGGAGTGGGTGCTGCTGGAGCCTGAAGGGCGATGGGTCTATTTCGCGCGGGATGGCGTGGAGCTGAGCTTCGGCGCGATTGGCAAAGGCTGGGCGGTGGCGCGCTGCGTGCGCTTGCTGAAGCAGTGGGGCGTGCAATCGGCGTTGCTTTCGGCGGGTAGCAGCACCCTCTACGCCCTGGGCGCACCGCCCGATGCCGAGGGTTGGCAAGTGGAACTCCCATCGGCAGCGGGCGATTGGGCGCCTGGAGGGATGCTCACCTTACGCGATTGCGCCCTTTCCACTTCCGGTGGTAGCGAACAGTTTTTCGAGGTGGATGGGCGGCGATACGCGCATATTTTGGATCCGCGCACGGGCTATCCCCCCGCTGAGCCGATGGAGTGTATCTCAGTCTGTGCCCCTGACCCTACACTGAGCGACGCGCTCAGCACCGCGCTCTTCGTGGGCGGGCAGCCCCTCATCGAAAAGTGGCGGCAAACGCATCCAGAAGTGAAAATCTGGCGCATAAAAGCAGGAATCACCCAAGATATGCTGTAGAGAACGGACAATGGCACATCGATCGCAGGCAGGATGGTGGCAGCTGGGGCTGTGGGCGTTGGTGCTGGTGATAAGTGTGATGCTCATGCCGCGCTCCAAGCAAATCTACACCCAGTGGTGGCATACCCGCCAGGAGGTGCGCCAGCAGCAGAAACAGCTCCAGTTGCTGCAGCAGGAGGGGCGCGCCTTGCGCCAGCAGATCCAGCGCCTCTCTACGCCAGCGGGCAAAGAAGCCCTCGCTCGCGAGAAAGGCTGGCTCAAACCGGGGGAGCAACCGCTGCAGTTCATCCCCGAATCGGGCAATTGACCCCGTAAAATACGGGGTTTTGCCCCAAATTGCCCCTAAATCGCTCCTGAATCACCCCCGAATCACCCCTGAATCGGGGCGTACCCCTTGACATTTGCGCATCGGATGTGCTATAATAGAGTCGTCAAGCGGATGTGCCCACCGCTTGACCAAACCGGCACAGACCGGAAAGGAGGATACGATGATGATGGTGAAGCGATTAGCAGGAGTGGCACTTGGTGCCCTGTTGGCTGTGAATGCGTTTGCGTTCTTCGGCGAGACCGAGCCGAATGATACGCGGGCGAATCCCGACATCTTGGTGTTCGAGCCGCCCGCCTACACCGCCCCGTGGTCGGATGTTGGCGTGCTGAGCCTGACCACCAACGACTCTGACTTCTTCAAAATCTGGCTGAATGAGCTTGACTGGCTGACTGCCATCACCTTCCCTATTGAGACGAACTACTATCAACCCGATACCGTGATGGCGCTCTTCGATGAAACCGGCACCACAGCTATCGTCTGGAATGACGATGCGTCAGGTGGTGGGAACCCTGGCTACGGCTCAGCCATTCGCTGGCAGGCAACCGCATCCGGGTACTACTACCTCGCCATCACAGGGTATCACGGTGGTGATCGAAGCTTGCTGAGCTACTATGAAGGCGCTACTCACAGCGAGACTGGCTCCTACATTTTGACGCTCAGCGTGGTGCCTGTGCCCGAGCCAGCCAGCATGATGGCGCTTGGCACGGGGTTGGTGGGGTTGATGGCTCTGCGTCGACGCCGCCGCTGATTCTTTCAGTCAACAGGGTATCTATTGAGGGAGGCGCGCTCGTCGCGTCTCCTTTTTCACTTTCTCTGTAAGGGTTGATTAGCAGGAATCGGCTGGATGCTATCGAACTGAGGGGCTGTGCAGCGAGGGTATCTGGTCGTGAATCCCAGCGCGGGGGGAGGGCGCGCAACCCGGCGGCTGCGTCCGGTGCGCACCGCGCTGGCGAACTGGCGAACCATCTGCACCCGTTCGCTGGAGGAGGGTATCGCGGTTTCGGCACGACTTGCCAGGGAGGGTGCGGTCTGCGTGGCGGTGGGCGGCGATGGCACGCTCAGCAGCGTGGTGGGGGGCTACCTCCGCGCCGTCGAAGCGGGCGAGGTTCCTGACACCACCCGTATCGCTTGCCTGCCTGTGGGCACCGCCAACGACGCTGCTCGTGAACTGGGTGTGCCACGACAACCGCAAAAGGCACTCCCTGGGCTGGCTCGCCCCAGCTGCCACATCCTCGATGCAGGGCGTATCCGATTACCCGATGGGCGCGAACATTATTTCTTCAATGTGGTCGGGGTCGGATTCGATGCTCGCGTGAACGACGCCACCAATGAGCGGCTCAAGCAGCGATGGGGGCGACTCGCCTACATCATCGCTATCTTGAAGCAGCTGTGGCACTATCAGCCCGTGTATCTGCAGCTTGATATTGATGGGCAGCGCATCGAGCAATCCGCCCTGCTGGTGGCGATTGCGAACGGGCGCAGCTATGGCGGGGGCATCCGAATCGCACCCTTCGCCGAATTCGACGATGGCTGCTTCGATGTGTGCTTGATAGAGTACCTGCCGCGCCTGGAGTTCCTGCGCCAGTTTCCCCGTGCGCTGCGAGGCGAGCATCTGGGGCATCCGGCGGTGCATAGCTGGCGGGCGAAGAGTGTGCGCATCTGGCTGCCCGATGTGGAGCCAGTCTCGGTTGATGGCGAGCTACTCTACACCAGCCACCTACACTGCGAGGTGCTGCCAGCGCGGGTGCCATTCGCTCTGCCGCAGGTATAATCCCGCTGTATGCAAGGCAACCATTGGAGCGAGATTGCGGAACGCATCCGTAATCAGTTGGAGGAGCGACACCAAGCACGGGAGGAGGCGTTGCAGGCATGCCGCAAAGCCATCCAGCTGTGCGCCCGTGCGATTCGCAGCTTGCACCGCCGCGAGTTCGACACCTGTCGCACCCTACTAAGCGAGGCGCATCAGCAGATTCTGCATGCGCGCGCTCGCCTGATGCCCTACCCCATGCTCTACCACGCGGGCTTTCTGCAAGATGCTGAAAAGGAGTATGTGGAAGGCGAGGCGCTCTATGCCATCGTGTTGGGCAACGCGCTGCCTGAACCGGAGGAGCTGGGCGTGGAGATAACTGCCTATCTGAACGGGATGGCGGAGGCGGCGTCCGAATGCCGACGCTATGTGCTGGATCTACTGCGGGCAGGCGAATTGACCCACGCCGAAACGCTGCTGCAGGTGATGGATGAGATTTATGATGAACTCATCACCTTCGATTATCCCGATGCGGTGACGATGGGGTTGCGTCGCAGTTGCGACGCGCTGCGCGCCGTGCTGGAACGCACCCGCAGCGACCTGACCGTCACGATGACCCAGAAGCAGCTCGAAACGGCTTTAGCCGCCACTTTGGATACCCTTTCCTCCTGAAGGGATAGCACTTTGGGGTGTCTATGCTTTGCAAGGCAGTAGGCGTGGTGGAACAGATAGAGCGCGAGCGGGATGGGGTGCAGCATCTACAGGTGCGAACCGACGCAGGCATGCACCACGCGCTGAACTACATCGCGCTGACAGGCAGGCTCCAGCCGGGCGATCGGGTGCTGCTCAACACCACCGCCACCACCTTGAATCTGGGCACAGGCGGCTACGACTTTGTGATGGCTGCCCTATCCGACTCGTCCGACTGGTCAGACCAATCCGAGGGCTTTGAACGAGAGCAGCTGCTGATGCGCTTGCGCTACACCCCGTTGCAGTTTGCTGCTCCCGCCGCTGAGAGCCTCTATCCCACAGCCGACACGCTTCAGTCGGTGCCCGTGATTGCCCTCCTACTGCACAGCCATCTGGTGCCCGTGGTGGGGGCGATTCGGTATGCCTCTCCCGATGCGCGAATTGTGTATATCATGACCGATTCGGCGTCGCTGGCGCTCGGTTTCAGCGAGGCGGTGAGCTGGCTCAAAGCACAGGGCTGGCTATGCGGCGCCATCACCATCGGGCAGGCATTTGGTGGGGATCTGGAGGCGGTCAATCTCTACAGCGCGCTGCTGCTGGCGCGCCATGCCCTGCAAGCCGATTATGTGGTGGTGGGGCAGGGTCCGGGCAACTTAGGCACGGGCACGCGCTGGGGCTTTTCGGGCATCGATCAGGGGCTGGCGCTGAACGCAGCCCATACGCTGGGTGGGCAACCCATCGCTGCGCTACGCCTCAGCTTCAGCGACCCACGCGAACGCCATCACGGCGTCAGCCACCACGCCCTCACGATACTAAGTCGGGTGGCACTGGTTCCGTGCCATGTGCCGGTGCCCGTACTACCCGACGAGCAGCTGGAGCGCGTGCTGGAGGCGCTTCAGGGCGCAGGTATCTCGAATCGCCATACGCTCCACTTAGTGGATGCGACCGCTGCCTTCGAATGGCTCTGCCAACAGGGGGCGCCGCTTGCCACGATGGGGCGCGATGCCCTTGCGGAGCATGCCTATTTCCTGTCGGGTTGTGCAGCGGGTCTGCTGGCGTTTACCTTGCGCAACGGCTCCCGCTAATCCGATCGGCGCACTGCCACGATCCGAAAACTGCGTGCCCAATAAATGGTGAGCGGGGTCAACATCATGCCCAGTTTGTTGATTAGACGAATTAGAGGATTACCCCCTGCCCCGCCCAGATAGGCATAGTGGCGGGCACGGAACCCGAACCGCTCAATCTGGCGTGCAAGCTTCGCTGGATCAAAAAGTCTTTCCAGCACAGCCCCTGTCTCGGGATTGACCGGACATTCCTGCCCAGTGTAAAAGGAGTTAGGCATCTCGCCTGTGTCGAGGTAGCGACGCACCGCTTGCACAATCTGCTCGCGGGTCATGCAGCTGGTGCGGCGTGCCAACTCCTGCAGCAGGGAAGGCTCTAAATCAGGAAATGCCTCCTGAATGATCTCGGCACGCATCTCTACATAGGGCTTTTTGACCCGATGCCCGTTAAAGGGACCCGCAGGACCGTTCTCGAAGCGGAGCCAGAGTTGGCGTGTATGGGCTGCCAGCCGACGGTTTGCTCCGTTGTTGCCGTCAGCAATGAGCAACACACTCCCTGGCTTCAGCAGCCGTGCCGCCTCTTTTAAAAAAGCCTCCACATCATGGTAGTGGGAGATGGCTTCGTTGGAGAGGATCATGTCGAAGGAGCGGTCGGGAAAAGCCAGCTGCTCGACACTGGCGAACTGCGCCTCTATTGGCGGGCTGAGCTGAAAGTCCTCCAAGATGCGCTGGAAAGTGGGCAGGCGCGTGGGCGAAATGTCTACTCCATGCACGGCTTGCGCTCCCATCAAACCCAGAATAATCGCTAACGCACCGAATCCACAGCCTGCATCCAGAATCACTTTGCCTTGCGGGTCAAACCTCGCCAGCTGGCACAGGTCATACACATACCGAGTTTGACGGGTGCAACCCTCAAGGCTTGCCAGATGCCCGTAATAGCGCCACAACTCCTCGTCATAGCGCGAGCAATTCTCTTCGCGAAGTGCCTGGCTGAAAATCTCGTGGAGACGACGGCTCACCTTCTCCAAGGGCTGCATATTCCTCCCTGCCGTCGCATCAGCCCGCAACGATTTCGGTCACTTTCAGCCATGTAAGCTGCTGGCGGTGTCCCCAGCGTTTGCGCTCATTCTTTTTCGGCTTATATTTAAAACCGATAATTTTGGGACCTTTGCCCTGTCGCACCACGGTGGCAATCACTTTGGCTCCCTGAACATGGGGTGTACCGACACGCAGCCCATCTTCGGTGCGAAGCATCAGCACCTGGCTCAGCTCAATCTGGCTGCCCGGCTCGGCTTCGATTTTCTCCACGCTAATCATCATGCCCGGCTCCACTCGATACTGCTTGCCACCTGTCTCGATAATCGCATACATCGGCATCTCTCCTCCTGCGTAAAGGAAAGTATACCCTAAAAAGTGGGTGGTGGGGGTTGACGTAAGCAAATGCCTACCTCTGCACCTTTTGCCCCGTAAGTCCCACCAGGCGCAGCACACGCGAGCAATGCGCCAGCTTTTTGCGCAGGTGATACGGAAAAGGCTCCAGTAAACGCTCCAGCAGCGTTAGGTAGCCCACCGGCACCCATCGTCTTCTGATTAGACCGCGTATCTTTGCGAAGCCCACTTGGTGAAACATTGCTGCAAGCTCGTGGTAGGTGTACTCCTTGAGGTGCAGCCCGGTAGCTTCTTCGGTGAAGTAGCGCGAGATGTCGTGGGGACCCGTGAATCGGTGGGGTACGATGCAGATATACCGTCCGCCTGGCTTGAGCAGGCGATACACCTGCTGCAGATGTTCCAGCGCATCTTCAGGGTGAAGATGCTCCAGCACCTGATTGCTAAAGGCGATATCGAAGGTGGCACCGGGAAAGGGGAAATGGAAGCCGTCGAAAAGTACCAGTTCAAAATTGTCCAGTTCGGGTGGTGGTGCCGCCACCTTTTCGGCAGACACCTCCAAGGCGTATACTTTTTTAACCACCTGTGCCACTTGATAGGCGAGCAAACAGTCGCCCGCACCAATCTCCAAGAAGAGACTATCAGGCGTGAGCAGGGGGCGAATGCGCTCAAAAAGGGGACGCAACTGCTGCATGCGTTCGGCTGTGTTGCGCTTGGCTAATCCTGGATGGTCAGGGAAGCTTTTGTAGAGCGTGTCGTAAACCTCGCCGTAGAGCGACAATCGCTCCTCGCGGGTCGCATGGCGTATGCGGTGAGCCATTTCGCGCTCATATTCATACTGGGCTATGATGTTTTCGATAGGGCGCGTTTCACCATATGCTCTCAGTCGCTTCTCCAGTTGTGCCCGATTGTACTGGTCTGCTCGCGCTTCCATAAGAGGGATACAGGCGTCTACAACATGTTCACAAACCGCTCCGTCTCGCGCGGGTAGGTGCTGAAGGGGTCGCGCATATCGACTTGGCGGTTGCGGTCCACATAGACGATATCCCAGTCGATGTAATAGCGATTATAGCGTCGCTCGGCGAGCCGTTTGATGATATAGCCGCGTGCGGCGGCGCGCGTGTTTTGAGGCGGGGTGGTGATGGCAGCTTCGATTTGCACATCGTCCACCAGTCGTTTCACCTCGCCCATCTGCTGTAGTGCGTAATAAAGCCCCTGTTCCGGGTGGATATTGTGGTACTCCATGTCGATGGCGTGCAGGGCGTCATCGCCCCACTGGGCGCCCGTTTCTTCCATATAGGTGCGCAGCACCTTGAGCTTGATGAGCCAGTCGATGCGGTCTTCCAGTTTTTCGGGGTCGCTTTCGAGGGTATCCAGCACATATTCCCACTCTTGCAGCACCCAGTCGGTTTCGGGGTCGCGCCCGGCGAAGCGTCGCTGCGCCAGTTGCAGATAGATGCGTTGCAGGTCGATTGCGCTGATGGTGCTGCCGTCCAACATCTGCACAATCCATTTGCGGGTCGGGTCGCGTGAGACGCTTTTGAGCGTGTGCAGGGCATCCTGAAGGCGCAGCCAGTTGGGCAAGGCGCGTGCCTCCGCCAAGTCCAGCACGAGACAGGTGGTGCCGATTTTCAGCGCCATGGCATATTCGCTCATGTTGCCCTCACCAAAAAGCAGGTGCAGCCGCTGATAGTTCTGATAGCCGTACACGCTGTCCCATTTCGGGTTGATGATGGCGCGGTTGAATCGCACGCGCGAGGCGTTCTCGCGCACGATATGGTCGGCGCGTTGTGAAAGCTGATAGGTCACGGTCGGGTCAGGCTCCACATTATACACATTGGAGACCCAGATAAAGTCGATGGGATGTTCGGCGACTTCAGAAAGCGAGGGGCGGAAGCCCGCATGTTCGAGGCGGTGTCCGCCCACGCGCCCTGCGCCGGCAAAAATCTGGCGTGTGGTCAGAAAAGGCAGCACCGTTTTGTGCCAGTCGGAGGGGAGCCGCTCGTCGGTGCGGACAAGATAATTCTCGTGGCAGCCGAAAGTGTGTCCAGCGAAGTGGTCCACATTATTGTTGTGGAAGCTGACGCGCTCTTCCCAGCCCAATCCGCGCAGGATGTCAACCAGAATGCGTTGCCCAGCCTTCTCGTGGCGCACCAGATCAAACAGGCTGGCGCACTCGGGCGTGGCATATTCGAGGTGGCTGCCCACGGCGTCGATGTAGAGGCGTCCCCCGTTAATCAGGAAGCCGCCGCTGCGGGCAGGTTCGAAGGCTTCATCGCGGGCGGTCAGGTCGATCAAACCCAGTTTCGCCTTGTGGAAGGCGTAGTTCTTGACCGCCTCGACCACCGTTTCGGAGGTGCCGACGCGCTCATCGCGCACGAAGCAGCCGAACTCCGTCTCGATTCCAAAGATACGGCGTCCAATCATACCGTTTCACCTCGATTGTACCCCGTCTGACAGTCCGACTCGTCTGACATGTTGGACGCGTCGGACTTTATAAATGACGCAAGTAGCCCTGCAGCTGTTCCGGTGGGATCAGGCGGAAGCGGTTCTCGCGCAGGGTCTTGCGTTCCAGCAGTCCCACCTCCAGCTGGGCTTCCTGCAGTTCCTCCCGCAGGCGTTCGCGCGCCTGCGATTCGGGAATGGCATCCCTGTCCTCCTGGAGCGCTGCCTCCCGCGCGATGCCCCACGCAACCAGCGCAACGGGAATCGCCTTTTCGAAGGTTGGCGTGCCGTTCAGTGATTCGGTCAGATGGCGGATGGCGAGATCTTCTGCTCCCGTTGTGCCCGCAATCACGGCGAACCGCTCCGCTGGGGTGAACTCCCCATCATAATTCAGGATGTAAAACAGGTCGCGTTCGGGGGTGTCGTGCAGCTCGGCGAAGAGGGCACGCACCACAAAGGGGGTGGTCAGCGGGTCGCCAAATGCCTTTTTGAGCGCAGGACTAAGCGCAAAGCCCACCACGCGCTGCACCGTGACATCGTCGGGGCTGCGCACAAAGCCCTCCTGATGCGCAAAGTCGATGGCGGCAACGCGCAGCGTCTCCACATCGGCTTGATTGCCGATAGCGGAAAGCATCAGGCGGTCGTAGATTTCGAACACTTTGCGTCCGCGTCGGCGCGTGGTGAGCAGCATGATACCGTTGTCGTAGCTAATGCCAATCACAGGGCTGCCCGCTTGGAGGCGATTGCGGATGTATTGCGCGCGCTGTTGAAGATTCTCTTGAAAGTCGTAAGGGGTCAGCATCGGGTCAGCCTCCTCGAAGCGATTGAACCAGTTCGCGCAGGGTGGCTTCGGGCACCTCGAACACGCCTTCGCGGTTCACATAGCGGGCAGTGGGCATCACCTTGTCGATGCCGCCCGTGGCAGCGTCCAAGTCGGCGGCGATATCCAGGAGCAGAATCGCCTCGCGCAGCACCTCGTCCAACGGTCGCTCGCTGAACGCGCCTTTGGTCTTGGCGATATAGTCGAACACGCCGCGGATGCGTTCGGCGCCGGAGCCGGCGGCGCCGTAGTCGGGCGTTTCGAAGCGGGCGCCGCTGGCATCGTAGAAGAAGATGCGCCCAGCGTCCTGATTGGGGTCATACGCGCTCAAGATGGGGATGAACAGTCCGATGCCGCTGAGCGCGTTGGGCAAGTTGGCAGCCAGCACGCGGCTCACCTCCTGCAGCTTGCCTTCGAGGCTCATGGGCTGCAACTGGCTGCGGGCATAATACTTGAAGGCGTGGCGCAAATAGCGCACCACCTCCATCGCACGCCCATACGCACCCGCAATCGCTATCAGGGTGTAGTCGTCCAGCGGGATGATTTTATCAGCGCGGTCATACATCACGGCGTTGGCGGCAGTGGCGCGGCGGTCGCCCACATTCAGCACACCGCCCTTGAACTTGAGCGCAATCACGGTGGTGCCATGCACCTCCAGCAACGGGGGCTTATCGAGGGGGGTAGGGGCTGGGGGTGTGAGCAATCTGCCCTCGCCCTTGCCAGGCGTGGCGAACAGTGGTAGCGTCATTCCGGTTTGCGCCTGCCAGCGGTGTAGCAGGCGTGCAAAGTCGCCTTGCAGGCTCTCCATCGCTACTCCCCACTGCGCTGGCGATAGCGACGCGCCTGCTCCGGGTCGATCCGCCGCATCCGCTTCAGCAGCTCGTTCGTGTCGGGACGCTTTACATCGGGGCGCGTCGGACCATCCCCATCGCCCCCCGGTTTTGTAATCGGGTCTTGCGGAATCGGGCGCCGCAATCGCTCTTCGGCTTGCCAGATTGTCATGATAGAACCTCCTTGACACTTGGTTGTGTCGCTTGGGACCTTGTGATGCTACCCAAACTCTTTGACCATCCTGACGAAGGTGGTCACATCGGGTGCCGCCGTTAGACGGCGGCTTAATGGGCGCAGATCCTGCTCCACCAGCCGGCTCAGGTCGAGCCGCACGGTCTGGTCGGCATGGCGCAGGATGATGCGCTCCCAGTTGAGCGTTTCGATTTGCTCGGCAAATCGTTGCACACACAGCCCACGCACGGCAGCGCGTGTATCCATCGGCGGGTTGTGCATCGCCTGCTCGATGGCTTCGTCGCTGACCAGGCGTTGCATCTGACCCTGCTCCAGCAGCGCGTAATACAGCCCTTCGTGAGGGTCTATATTATGATACTCCAGATCGAGGGCAAAAAGTGCCGGATGATCCCACGAAAGCCCTTCCGATTCCACATAGAGGCTCAGCAGTTTTCGCTTGGCGACCCAATCGAGTCGGTCGGCGAGCAGGTCGGGGTCGGTTTCGAGGGTATCCAGCACCGTTTGCCATTCCTGCAGCACCCAGTCGGTTTCGGGGTCGCGCCCGGCGAAATGTTCGCATGCGGCTTTGCAGTAGGCGCGCTGGATATCGATGGCGCTGAGCGTGCCGAGGTCGGTCTCCACCAGCCACTTGAGGTCGGGGTCGCGCGAGAGCCGTTGCGCCGCGCGCACCGGGTCGTGCAGCACAATATCTGTCTGCCAGCCCGATTCGGTCAGATCCAGCACCAGCGCGGTCGTGCCGACCTTGAGCGCGGTGGCATATTCGCTCATATTGGCATCGCCACAGATGACATGCAGGCGTCGGTAATGGCGCATGGGGGCGTGGGGTTCATCACGTGTGTTGAAAATCGGGCGACGATAGAGCGTCTCCACATTCATGATGTCCATATAGAAATCGGCGCGTTGGGAGAGCTGGAGCGGCACGCGCGGGTTCGGCTCACCCTCCACCCCCACCTTCCCCGCACCAGCATAGAGCATGCGCGTCACCAGAAAGGGCAGCATATTGGCGGTCAGTTGCTCGAAGGGGATGTCGCGACGCAGCAGATAGCTTTCGTGGCAGCCGTAGCTGCTGCCGTGATAGTCGGTGTTATTTTTGTAAAGGGCGACACGGCAGCCGATGCTGTGCTGAAGGCGCTGGGCGCAGGTCAGCACGATGCGCTCGCCCGCTTTGTCGTGGGCGATTAAATCGAGCAGTCGGCGGCATTCGGGTGTGGCATATTCGGGGTGGGCATGGTCGTTATAGAGGCGGGCGCCGTTGCCCAGCACATGGTCGGAACGCACCTCGCGCTCGGAGAAGGGTACAGGGTGTTCCTGGTCAATACGCACATCTTGGGGGTCTACCTGAAGCTGCTCCACGCGAAAACCACGCATGTCGCGGCGTGGATCCTCCAGTCGGTAATCCCAGCTGCGCACAGCAGGAAAGGGGCACTGGCGCACCACGCTCATCGCATCGATTAGCAGGTCGGCGACCCCCCGCCCCTCCACATACAACCCATATTCGGTCTCAAGTCCTATCAGGCGATGCACGCTGCAATTATACCCTATTTCACCCCTTGATTATGGCCGTTAGCCCTTCGATTATCATAGTCTGAAGCGGGGCGCGCGACTTTTTCAGTCCTACTTGCCGAACGATGGCAAGCAGTTGGTCATATTTTCGCACATCGGTTTGCAATATCAAAGCATTTCGCGGGGAGGGTAGCAGGTATTTGCTCCGATAGAGCAGCCCTTCCACATAACCGTCTGTCTGCCCATCTAAACTCTGCGCTACCAGTTCTCGCCCACGCGCCACCGTGCGCACCCCCGGCTTGGTATCATCGCTCGGTATCTCAGGCTCTACACGGAACACCGTCTTGTCCGCAAGCCAGCCCAAATCAGGCTCCCAGCCCCAAGTATACCCCAACGCCCGGGCAGGGGTGCCCGCGCTTCTTACAGGAGGTGCCCCCAGTGGACGCTCTGGGTGCGGAGTTAGCTCATTCCTACCAGTCAGCTACGAATGTCCACGGGTATTGGTCCAGAATGATTTCAAGCTGATTGACAAGATAACTCTCTTCGCATTGTTTCATCTGAAGAAGCACCCCCTGAAGGACCTCCTGCGCGTTAGGAGTTGCTATACCGCCTAAAATGCTGAAACATAATGGTAATAGAGAGTCCGTACGTGTATAGGTGCTACTCCGTACCTCTTGCGAGCGTTCTTGGAGGAGTTCGTTCAGCCAGTCCACAACGATTGAGGTGGCTTTGTCTCCCTGATCACAGAGGGCTTGGGCAACATAGTACACAGCAGGCGTCACAACCCGATACGAGCGGAGCCGTTCCATTAGCCACACCGTTCGCTGATGAGGCGGCAGCTTGGCTAACGAAACGGTCAGGTAGGCAGCTATATCATTCTCCCAAACGATTCCGCGTTGCTCCAGTGCCTGAAGAGCGTCTTGTAAATCGCCTTTATAAGTTTGAACTGCCATTTCCGCCAGAGCACGCAGAGCCAGCCGTGCTAAGTCTGGATGCCGACGATAGATGTACTCCTGAATAGAAAGCTTAGAAGCGTCTGCAATCTCACTCAGACTGATTCCAGCCTCCTCGGTAAACTTTGCCACTTTCTGCATCCACTCCTTTCTGGTGCTGGGGTGGGGAAAGGCGCGTTCCGCTTTGATGCGGGCGATGGCAATCGTGGCGTAAGGCTTCAGATGTCTCCACTCGAGGCGGTTAACAAAATCCTCAATGGCTGGAATCGCTCGAGGGTCGCCCAACCTGCCCAGCGCCACAATCGTGGCGGTATAGAGATGGGCTTGCAACGGAGCCGACCGCGGCATTGCTCTTTCAATTCTTTCAGGTTTAGGAGGCTCTGGGTGTTGGAGGCAGGCTATGAGAGTTTCTATGCGAGACGAATCGCGCTTCACACCGATTTGTCGTGTCTGGTAAATCAACTTGCAGGTCTCCTGCAGCCGCTCGTGGTGGGATTGCTGCGTCTGCGCTGAGCTAACAATTAGCGCAGGCGATCCTATAAGCACGAGCAGTGCGCCGATTCTCACTGCATAGTGTCGCAACCAGGTACATCCGATTGTTCTCATCGTATCATCCCTCCGTTATTGCCCTATGCATGGAACTTCCGTTATCAAATCGTTGTATCGGGAAGAGGGGTATCGCACACCGTTTCGCTCGAAGGCGTAGGGAAATGGAGACTGAGGTCGTCCATACTGTAATCCGCAGGTTGCCCAGTCTCGCTTCCAAAGCTCCTGCTCTCTCAAACAGTCTCTTAGAAATCCGAAGCAAAGACATACGGACAATTGATCTTAAATACATCCAAAACATCGGGTAGAGAGTGCCGGCTAAGCGCATTTTGAACCGCATTTTGGGCTTCTGGCTTATCGAACGCACACAGAGCAAGCAGGCAGTTGCGTAGAGGAACCTCAAAAGAACGCCTGTCCGCACACTCAGTCTGACATAGCTCTTCCAGCCATCTAAGAACAGCTTTCAGTCCGGCGTCACCGCAGTCAGCCAGTGCCTGAATCACATAGTCCGTATGATGAGTGGTAGTGTTGAAAGCTTTCAAGTGGCTCATAAGCCACTCAACGCGCTGCTCTAGTGTGTGATAAGCCAACTGCATAATCAGGTTTGCTCGAAAATCCGTTTCCAGCCGAATCCCCCAGCTTACCAGATCTTTAAAGGCTTGATGATAGCCTTGCTCATAGGCGTGAGCTGCCATCTCCGCTAAATACAGCAGACAGGCTCTTGCTTTGGGGGAAGTGCCTTGCGTCAATTCGTCTAAAGACAACCCAGATAACTCTATAAATTGCTGAACCTTTTTGCTCCATGCTTCCTGACTCTTCGAAGAGGGGTGCGCAAGCTCTACTTTGATGCGAGCAATGGTGGGTTCCAGATAGGGCAAGCTTTTGCAGCAGGATTCCCCTCGCAGTTTTTCCAGAACAGGCAGGGACGAAGCGTTGCCAATACGGGCTAATGCAACGAGTGAGGCAATCTGCAGGTGGTAAGCAAAGGGTGCTGTGTAGCCAAAATCGACCTTTACTGTCCCAAGAGCACCTGCCCGGGGATGGATAAGGTTGTCAAGCAGTTGTGCTACCTGGGATTGGTCGCGAAGTCGTCCTGCCTCGCGAATTGTACGAAGCTGGCATACAATTGGATCCAGGTTTGCCTCATTAGAGAGAACCTGAGCGGGTGCCCTTAGGCCGCTACACAGGAGGATTATCCCAAACATGATACACCATCTTTTCGAGCACCATCTTCGACTCACTCTCATGACTGTTCCTCCGTTAGCTCTATTGGCAAGCTGGGAGCATTTTCAGTATATTACCCTCTGGCGGTCTGCTTGATGGATTTCTCCCATTTATATCCGCATAAACCCACGGAAAGGGAGAGGGGGGAGTGCCGAACTGAAGCCCGCAAGTTGCCCAATCTTCTTTCCACTTTTCTTTGGCGTCGAGTACCTTGCCATATCCGATAATGTAAGCAACAAGCTCAGCATCGGGAAATGGGGGAACCGTTCTGGGCGTTAATGAATTAAGCCCGTTTTCATCCTCCCACCGATCACAAAGACCGTCTCTGTCCAAATCAGGACATGAATTATCTGGCGGATAGAGACTACCCTCCTCATACATTTTCTTATGAACCTTTTCATGCTCCACCACCCCGATAAATTTGTGAATTCCTGCAACATATAAAAATCGCTGTGTGTACCTGATAGTTCCATTTTCACATCTAAAAATAGGTATCGGCAAATGTCTGGAAAGCCCTTCATCCTCTAAGTCTGGCATGAGTACTCGGCAAGGGCTTGTAAGCGGCAGTATATAGATTTGGGATACACGATCTCCTGTACCAGGTCTGGTGCCATGGCAGGTAAGTGCAGGGATATAAGGAGTTATCTCGCCCGCAGCATACCAAGCATCCGAAGCGTCATGTACCTGAGAGTAGTAGTAGAACCAATTCTCAGGTTCAATATGTGTATTGCACTCGCAGGCTATTAACTGAAAAGTGTTTAGATCTATCAAGAACCGGCCACTGCAACCACGCCCTCCACGCGGATGATTGCTTGCGTCTGCCGGATAAAACACCTCCACCTCCGCATAGTCCACCTTACTTCCCTCCACCTCGAAGTGTACCTTCTTCTTGCCAAAATCACTGTTGCGTGGTGGCAGGTATTTGCTCCGATAGAACAGCCCGTCCACATAACCGTCTGCTTGCCCATCTAAACTCTGTGCTACCAGTTCTCGCCCACGCGCCACCGTGCGCACCCTCGGCTTGGTATCATCGCTCGGTATCTCAGGCTCCACCCTGAACACCGTCTTGTCCGCAAGCCAGCCCAAATCAGGCTCCCAGCCCCAAGTATACCCCAACGCGCGGGCAGGAAGCACCAGCGTGGTCGGGCTTGCCGAACTCCACACATATTCATTCTCTCAATCG
>Ga0197143_1000856_pt1 | contig 28470 bp, 26 predicted proteins | sample GBS70_MetaG_FD_148603 | JGI IMG/M metagenome (GOLD analysis project Ga0197143, IMG submission 148603) | Sediment microbial communities from Great Boiling Springs, Gerlach, Nevada, United States - GBS 70_MetaG | ecosystem: Environmental > Aquatic > Thermal springs > Hot (42-90C) > Sediment... | reverse complement strand
GTTTAGGTTCTTTTAATAGGGCTGTTTAAAACTATTGTTGTGGAGCTTCTTTCTGTCCAATTAATGGTTCAACTACCTTAAGGGGTAATTGAAAAAGCCTTTCCATAAAGGCCAAAATCCCTCCTCCTAAAAGTTGAGGTGGAAGAGGGATGAACTTTGGATCCTGGTAATGGCCCTTAACCGAAAAGGGGAAGGCTAAAAGGGCTTTTTTTCCCGTTATTAAGTACCCCAAAAGGGGTATTTTACTCAGGAGAAGGTCTATTGTCCTTAGGGGGGCCACTATTACCACAAGATCCATTTCACCCGACCTAAGTTCAATTTTCCCTTTTCCGAAAAGCTTAAGCGAAGGCCCTTCTATCATGAACTCCTCAAGGTCCAAAACGCCATTTTTAATCTTGCCAAAAGCTTCAAGCCTTTCATAGGAAAAGCCTTTCCCCAAAAGGTCTGGCATTTTTCCTCTTAAAATCTCGGTTAGGTTTAAAAGGGCAAAAAGTTTACTTAAAAGGGTGAACTTATAAATGCGTCCCTTGGAAGAATAAAGATAAACTGAACCCTCCGAATCCTCCCAAAGGGGTTCCTTTAACCCTTGAGCCTTAATGATCCCCTCAAGAAGAAAATCGCCATCTAAAAGAAACTCCTCTACTCCTAAACACGAGAAGACACCCTTAAAGGAACTTTCGGTTGACCTAAGTTGAAATTCAAAGTGCTTTTTTCCCTTTTCTTCCTGGTAAAAACCCTCAAGCTGAATTCCACAAAAACCTCCTTTATTAAGAGAAACCCTCCAACCTTCATCACCCGAAAGTTTTACCTCAGCCTCAACCCCCTTTAAGGAGACTTCCTTATAAAAGGCCTCTTTAAGCTCAATAAAAATAGATCCCCTTACCCTCGTTTCCCCTTTTCCCTTTAAAACCTCGCCAAGTTTCGTGAGATCGAGGGATTCCCCCTTAAGCTTCAGGTCTAAATAAACCTGATCACCCAAAAAACTCAATCTACCCCCTCCTTGGAAGCCTTGGTCTTTAAACTCTCCATCTCCACAAAGTTCCAAAAAACTTCTGCCTTCTCCTCGGAGACTTGCTTGATGAATCTCTAAAGGGAAACCCAAAAGCTCCAAAAGGGATACTCCTTTCAGTTCTGTCCAACCGTTAAAGGTCTTCCCTTTGAGATCAAGCTGAAAATCGCCCTTTATCCCTCCTTTTATCCCTGCAAGTACTGTGAGCTCCTTTTCAAGTTCCCCCTTAAAGGAGATCCCCTTTAAAGAAGGCCAGGGATCGAAATCGCCTTTTACAAGGGCTTCTCTTTCTGGGGAAATGATTTTTAACTTTTCCACAACGACCCTTCTTCCTTCCTTTTTAGCCAAAAGGTCTGCCTTTATTCCGTTTACAAAAACCAAATTTCCTTGGATTTGGAAAATCTCATCCTGAAATTGCGCCTTTCCCTTAAAGGAATTGGGAAAAGAAACCGAGGGTGTTCGAAGTCCAAAAAGGGAAGAAAGAAGCCTCTTTCCCTTTTCCTCGAATTTAAGCTCCCCTTCCAAAAACCCTTTCTTTATCTTACCCTCCTCAAGCTTCAAAAGGCCCGAAATCCTCCCCCACACCCCTTCCGACTCTATCTCATTTCCGTAAAACCTCAATTCCTTAGGATTCACCGTAAGAATCCCTTCTCTAATCAAAAGCAAACCTACCTCAGGAAAAGCCACCCTTAAGTGAGGTTCTCCTTTTAAGGAATAGTCATAAAGCCTGAAAGGCGATAGGGAAAAAGAAGCTTCCAAATTTTTAAACCGAATCTCACCTCCAATATCTTTAAAAGGCAAAAAGTCCTTTAAAAGGGCTACCTCTAAAAGACCGTCTTTAAGCGAGAGTTTTCCCTTTCTATCTTTAAAAGAAACTGAAAAGGTTCCTCTCTCAAATCTTATCCCTTCTGTTTCCCCTTTGAGGCTTATCTTAAGCCTTTCGTCCTTGAGTTCCCCATCGCCTGTGAGTAAGAAAGGAAAACAAAAGCCCTTATGTTTCAGTTTAAGCTCAAAGTGATCTATAAGGGCTTCTATCTTGGTGTTTTCTACCTTTAAACTTCCCCGAATTTTTCCTTTCGGATCCTCATATTGATTGAGAAACTTTTTAAGACCCTTTTGGGGTAAGAAAAGGGGCAGGTACTTTACAAGCACCCGAGCAGAAACCTCTATTTCGGTCTGAAGAAAAAACTTTCTCCAATCCCCCTTGAGGGGAAGCTTAAAAAGAACCCCTCTAAAGCTGGCCTCCTCAAGGAAGGCCCTTTCAGCCCTTAAGGTCAAAAGGTCATCTTTAAGGTCAAGCTCACCCTCTATACCCGTAAAGGCCACACCCGAGGGTAAAATGGCTACCCCTTCTTTAAAAAGGCCCCTGAGTTTTAGCTTTTTGGAATCAAATCCTTCTCCTTTTTCAAATGGCCCGTATTGAAGGAAAATCTCCTGAAATTCCCCTCCTTCAAGAAACTTAGGAATAGTACTTTTAGGGGAAATCTCCTCCCAAATCTCCTTTATCTCCCGGACCCTTATATTATTGGCCTCTACGCTTAAAAGGTATTTACCATTTGCCTTCTCGAGTTTAAGCTTGATCCTTCCCTGAGGCCTAATACCTTGGATATCAAAAAACAAAACGCTTTGTCCCTTCTTCCTAAAAAAACCCTCTAAGATGTTCACTTCGATTAGGGCCTTATTGATCTTCAAACTTACTCTTCCATCCTTAAAAATGCCTTCTTCCGGGTAAAAAAGCGGAACTTTCCCCCCTTCGCGTAATTCCTCACTTATTTCGAAGGTCTCGCATTCGATTCTTTTGATAATTACTTTACCCTTCAAAAGGGAGAAAACCTTTGGGACTACTATTATCTTCTGGGCTTTAAGGTAATTTCCATCCCAAAAGAACTCGCCTTTTCCTTCTAAACGAAGGGGAAATACGTAAAGGTAAAAATGATCAAGCTCTACAATTACTCCCTTTTTCTCAAGTTCTTTTTTTACGAGTCCCTGAATAAAGTTGGAACTTATGGGGTAACGATAAAGAAAAGCCCCCACAACTATTAGAGCTAATAAGATGAAAAAAAACCAGGTGATTTTGCGCATTAGGGATATTATTTACGAATCCTTTAAAGAAGTAAAACCCATCAACTCATCAACGAGGTTTTGAAGCTCCTTTAAACGTTTTTCGGGAAAAGGCTTTTGAGCCCTTAAAGAAGGATCAAAGGCATTTGTCGGCTCAAAATTCTGTAAAATCAACCTTCCCTTTCCCTTAAGCTGAAAGGCCAGTTGGAAGAGGTCTTCCTCGGTATGAAGAGCTGGAACAAAGGTCATTCGAAAAAAATAGGGAACTTTCCCTTCTTTTAAAATCTCTATGCTCTCTTTTATTTTTTCCACATCCACATTAACACCAGTAGCCTTCTTATAATGAAAAGGATCAATAGGACCCTTAATATCCATGGCTACAAAATCTATGAGTTCCTTTTCGATCAGGCTCCTCAATATCTGGGGGTTTGTCCCATTAGTATCAAGTTTGACTTGGAAAGAACGCCTTTTAAGTTCCTGGATAAACCTTATAAGCCCCCTCTGAATGGTAGGTTCCCCTCCACTTAGGGTTACCCCATCGATCCAATCTCGCAGACTTTCCAGTTTAAAGAATATGTAATCCAAGGGAACGTCCAGAAAGATCTCGGGTTCAACAAAAAGCCTCCAATTGTGACAAAAAGGACATCTTAAATTACATCCCGGAAAGAATAAGACCGAACTCACTTTCCCAGGCCAATCCAAAAAGGAGGTCTCCAGAAAGCCCTTAACTTTTATGCCGATTAAGCTCCGCATAAGTTTTCTATCTCTTTTAAGGACGGAATCTCCCCAATCCATTTCCCTATGACCTTTTCATCTTCCTCGACCAAAAAGGCAGGAACCGCCTTTACGCTATAAAAGGTGGCTTCGGCCAAACCTTCGGCACTCTCTATATCAAAATAATCCACCTGAAAACCTTTCTGCTGAAGAAGAAGACCAAACCTCTTGGCCGAAGGACATTTGGGACAACTTGAACTTATAAATATCTTCACCCTTCCCATCACAACCTCCTAAGCCCCTTGGACTTCCATCTTCTCGGCCTCGAAGAAACCGGGATTTCTAAACCTATCCTTTAACTCGCCTAGTTTCCCCTTGTTCCATTGGCTGATCTTGCTGAAGTACCCGGTTATTCGGGTTATCCCTTCCACCTCTTCGGAACCGCAATAAGGGCACTTTTCCCTAAGCCCCCTTACTGTGCGTTTACATTCCAAACAGGTGGTGAATTCGGGCGAAAAGGCGATCTGGTCGTTTTCCGTTAGTTTGAAGACCTTTCTCACGAAATTAGCTAAAGAGCTCGCATTAGGTCTAGCTTCCCCAAGCCATATGTGAGTTATCGAACCCGCCTCTATCAACGGATGAAACATTCCCTCAAGCTGAACCCTCTCGATGGGGTTAATAGGCGCTGAAACATTGAGATGGGTGGAATTGGTGTAATAAACCTCACCCTTTGCCACATTCCCTTTTACCATATGAAGAGCCAACGGCGAATGATATCTGAGATCAAGCCTGGCAAAGCGGTAAGCAGTTGATTCAGCCGGGGTTTGCTCCAAAACGAATCTCATTCGGAGTTTCTCGGACATCTTTTCGCACAAAAGCTTTAAATGAGCTATCACCTTAAGACCAAACTTCAAGGCCTCTTTACTTTCATGAAGCTCTCTTCCAGTGTGTATCTTCACCATCTCGTTCAAACCCACCATCCCTATGAGATAGGTGACCCTTTTCATCCTCAAATAGGGCTCTCCGTCCTGATCCATACACAGTAAGGCCAAAGGCCCTTTCTCGCCCAATGAAAGGAGCCTCTCTATAAAGGCTCTTTTCTCCTGATGGGCCTGAACGGCCAGTTCGAAAAACTGCCCGAGCAGGGAGAATAATTTGGTGGTATCGCCTTGCGAAAGGTAAGCAATCCTCGGAAGGTTGAGGCTCACGTTCTGAAGAGCACAATAACGCATCTTCCAGGGCTTTTTGGCATCCTCCAAATCCATTTCGTTAAGCTTAAAGCTAAGTCTACAACATTCCGAGATCTTCGCCTGGCCACCTCGATCAAAGACGAAATAGGTGTTGCCCTTTTCAGCTGCCACTTCACAGATCAATTCCAAAAACTCCTCATGCCCTTCGGTATTGAAGAAATCCTCCGTTATGTGCACCAAAGGCTTGGGGAAGAAAAATGGTCTTCCCGCCCCATCACCTTCCAGATAAACTTCAAAAAGCGCCTTTACGAACCTCTGGGCTTCCTTTTGATAATCACCGTATTTTTTCCCCGTAAATTCACCCCCAGGCCCTATGGCCTCCACATCCCTAAAATGCTTAGGCACTTCCCAATAAAGGTTCAGATCCGTGAAAATGGCCTGCCCGCCCCTGGCAACCGCCTGTTGGGAAAACTCAAAGATCAACATCTGAGCCAACTGCTTAAGTTCCCTATCAGGCATCCCCACAAGATAAGGGGCGAAAAATACATTTACCGCATCCCATCCTATGGCCCCGGCAAAGTGGCTCTGTAAAGCCGCGGCAAACTTAACCATGTGGGCCAAAAGCACCTCCGGATGTTTGGCCGGTTTAGCTATGGAGATGGCGTTGGGAAGGTTTAGACCGAACTTTTTTATGTACTCAAGCGATTGCCCAGAACAATAAGGCCTGTCGATAAAACCCAAGTCATGAAGGTGGATATCACCCCTTAAATGGGCATCGGCCACCTCCTGACTAAAAACGCTCAAAAGCGCATACTCCTTTTTTATGGCCTCTGCTAAGGTCAAATTGGTGGCCTCGGGACCATGAGGCACATTGGCGTTCTCCTTATTGGGATGAAGGATCAATTGCTCCACATCATAAAGGGGCATCCCCAAACGGGTATGTTGTCTTCTGGCTTTCTCAAGCCCGTTCTCTATCAATTTGGCATTAACAAGCTCCCTTATGAGAGAAGAGGTGATGACCGTTATACCGGCCTTCCTTATCAAATCCTCAACTTCAAGACTTATCTTCCTGGCGGTATCAGGATCAATAAAGGTCTCCCTTAAAAGGGCCGAAACTATCTTCTCCCTATCCCACCCCTCCAAGACCTCCTCTGAGGTCCTAACAAAAAGGGCTACATCTGTCACATCCTCCTTCTTTTCACTATAAGCAAAAAGCATACCTAAGCCTCCATATATTGTGTAATTTTTTAAAATAACCACTATATATTGTAGCTTTTGTGGAAATTTTGTCAAGTGGGAAATAGGGGTTGGCAATGGAAGTTATGGGAGGGATTGAGGGATTTAGGAAGGGGATTTTGTGGAGTTTATGGGGAATTGATCAAATGCCTTGGAGGCGGCGACCGGATTCGAACCGGTGTATAACGGTTTTGCAGACCGTCGCCTTGCCACTTGGCTACGCCGCCTCAATTGGAGCGGGAAACGGGATTCGAACCCGCGACCCTCACCTCGGCAAGGTGATGCTCTACCACTGAGCTATTCCCGCTCTAATAAAAACGCCCCCGGCAACGTCCTACTCTCCCGTCCCGTCGGGGGGACAGTACCATCGGCGCTGGAGGGCTTAACTGCCGTATTCGGAATGGGAACGGGTGTTTCCCCTCCGCCATGGTCACCGGAGGCGTCCTTTTCTCAAAAGAGATCAATAAAACTTCACAACCACATAGAATGGGGTCTATCTCTTCCCTTAGATTGTTTTCTAATGGTTAAGCCTCTCGGCCTATTAGTACCGGTCGGCTTCACCCATTGCTGAGCTTCCACCTCCGGCCTATCAACCGGGTAATCTCCCCGGGGCCTTACCCTCGTCCCTTACGGGACAAGGAGGGAGATCTTATCTTGGGGGGGGCTTCCCGCTTAGATGCTTTCAGCGGTTATCCCTTCCGCACGTTGGCTACCCGGCTGTGCCCCTGGCGGGACAACCGGTACACCAGAGGTGCGTCCGTCCCGGTCCTCTCGTACTAGGGACAGCTCCCCTCAGATCTCCTGCGCCCGCGGCAGATAGGGACCGAACTGTCTCGCGACGTTCTAAACCCAGCTCACGTACCCCTTTAACGGGCGAACAGCCCGACCCTTGGGACCTTCTCCAGCCCCAGGATGGGATGAGCCGACATCGAGGTACCAAACCCCGCCGTCGATGTGAACTCTTGGGCGGGATTAGCCTGTTATCCCCGGCGTACCTTTTATCCGATGAGCGACGGCCCTTCCACACGGGACCGCCGGATCACTAGGGCCCGCTTTCGCGCCTGCTCGGCCCGTCGGCCTCGCAGTCAAGCCCCCTTCTGCCCTTGCACTCCACGGCGGGTTTCCAATCCGCCTGAGGGGACCTTTGCGCGCCTCCGTTACCCTTTAGGAGGCGACCGCCCCAGTCAAACTACCCACCAGGCACTGTCCCTCGGGAGGATAACCCCCGCAGGTTAGAACCCCAAGACAACCAGGGTGGTATCTCACCGGCGGCTCCACGGGAGCTGGCGCCCCCGCTTCTCAGCCTCCCACCTATCCTGCACAGGCTGCCCCAGGATTCAATGCCAGGCTGTAGTTAAGGTGCACGGGGTCTTTCCGTCTGACCGCGGGTACGGGGTATCTTCACCCCGACTCCAATTTCGCCGGGCCTCGGGTTGAGACAGCGCCCCAGTCGTTACGCCTTTCATGCAGGTCGGAACTTACCCGACAAGGAATTTCGCTACCTTAGGACCGTTATAGTTACGGCCGCCGTTTACCGGGGCTTCGGTTCAGAGCTACACCCCCCTCATCGGAGGGCTTTACCCCTCCCCTTAACCTTCCGGCACCGGGCAGGCGTCAGTCCCTATACGTCGTCTTACGACTTAGCAGAGACTTGTGTTTTTAGTAAACAGTCGCCAGGGCCTCTTCGCTGCGACCCTCCTCGGCTTCGGAGGTAAACCCCTACACCTAACGAGGGCACACCTTCTCCCGAAGTTACGGTGCCAATTTGCCGAGTTCCTTAACCCGAGTTCACCCGAGCGCCTGAGGATTCTCTCCCCGCCTACCTGTGTCGGTTTGCGGTACGGTCAGCAGAACGGCTCGCTAGAGGCTTTTCTTGGCAGTGTGGGATCAGCCACTTCGCCCCTTACGGGGCTCGTCCTCACCTCTCGGGGTTAACGAGGTCCCGGATTTGCCTAGGACCTCCCCCTACCGGCTTGAACCGGGACGACCAACACCCGGATGGCCTACCCTCCTGCGTCCCCCCATCGCTCAAACGCCGTCTGCTGGCGCGGGAATATTAACCCGCTTCCCATCACCTACGCCTTTCGGCCTCGGCTTAGGGGCCGGCTAACCCCGGGCGGATTAGCCTTGCCCGGGAAACCTTAGGCTTACGGCGGGAGGGTTTCTCACCCTCCTTATCGCTACTCATGCCGGGATACTCACTTCCAGCACCTCCACCGGTCCTCACGGTCCGGCTTCACAGGCAACTGGAACGCTCCCCTACCGCTCGGGAAAGACCGACGCCTTTCCCGAACCCGCAGCTTCGGCAGCGCCCTTGAGCCCCGCTAAATTTTCGGCGCAGAGGCGCTCGACCAGTGAGCTGTTACGCTTTCTTTAAAGGGTGGCTGCTTCTAAGCCTACCTCCTGGCTGTCTTAGCACCCCCACATCCTTCCCCACTTAGGGCGCTTTAGGGGCCTTAGCTGGCGGTCTGGGTTGTTCCCCTCTCGGCTACGGAGCTTATCCCCCGCAGCCTGACTCCCACGGTTGAACTTACCGGCATTCGGAGTTTGGTTGGGTTTGGTACCCCTTTCGGGGCCCTAGCCCATCCAGTGCTCTACCTCCGGTAAGCATCCGTGAGGCTATACCTCAATATATTTCGGGGAGAACCAGCTATCACCGGGTTTGATTGGCCTTTCACCCCTATCCACACCTCATCGGATGGCTTTTCAACGCCAACCCGTTCGGGCCTCCAGTGGGTATCACCCCACCTTCACCCTGGGCATGGATAGATCACCCGGCTTCGGGTCTACTGCCGGCGACTTAACGCCCTGTTCGGACTCGCTTTCGCTACGGCTTCGCCTCTTATACGGCTTAACCTCGCCACCGACAGTAACTCCCCGGCTCATTCTGCAAAAGGTACGCCGTCACCCACGTGCAGGCCTCGAAGACCTGCATAGGGCTCCGACTGCTTGTAGGCACGCGGTTTCAGGTTCTATTTCACTCCCCTCCCGGGGTTCTTTTCACCTTTCCCTCACGGTACTGGTACGCTATCGGTCGCCAGGTAGTATTTAGCCTTGGGAGGTGGTCCTCCCGGATTCCCCCAAGGTTCCACGTGTCCCGGGGTACTTGGGTACCTCACTCAGGAAGTCCATTCCCCTTTCGCCTACGGGGCTATCACCCTCTATGGCCAGGTTTTCCAACCTTGTTCAGCTAGGGGATGGATTTGTAACTTCCCGGCAGGTCTGCGGCCCCGCCCAGTGAGGCCCCACAACCCCGCATGGGCAACGCCCGCAGGCTTGGCACCCATGCGGTTTGGGCTGTTCCCCTTTCGCTCGCCGCTACTCAGGGAATCGCCACCTCCGTCCTTTAACGGAGGCGCGGCCCTTTCGGGCCGTGTTGCTTTCTCTTCCTGGGGGTACTGAGATGTTTCACTTCCCCCCGTGTCGCCTCGCCCAAAAAGGGCGATACCAGGGCATTACCCCTGGTAGGTTTCCCCATTCGGGAATCCCCGGATCACAGCCCGCTACCGGCTCCCCGGGGCTTATCGCAGGTAGCCACGCCCTTCCTCACCTCCTGGCGCCAAGGCATCCACCACGTGCCCTTAGTAGCTTAACCACCATAGCCCAACCTAAGGGAAGAGAATCGACCCGCACTCTATGTGGTTGTCAAAGAGCAAGACTTCTCTTACTTGGTGGAGGTGAACGGACTTGAACCGATGACCTCCGGCTTGCAAAGCCGGCGCTCTCCCAACTGAGCTACACCCCCATCCATGGTGGGCCTAGATAGAGTCGAACTATCGACCTCGCGCTTATCAGGCGCGCGCTCTACCACCTGAGCTATAGGCCCACCACTTGATCCCTCAAAACTGAATAGTAGCTCCTTCAGCAGGCACCTCCTTTTGTTCTGGAAGGCCTTTGGGGCTCACGCCCCTTTTTCTCCTTAGAAAGGAGGTGATCCAGCCGCAGGTTCCCCTACGGCTACCTTGTTACGACTTCGCCCCAGTCACCAGCCATACCTTCGACGCTTACCCCCCACCTTTCGGCGGGTTGGCCCGGCGGCTTCGGGTATGACCGGCTTCCGTGGCGTGACGGGCGGTGTGTACAAGGCCCGGGAACGTATTCACCCCGGCGTAGCTGATCCGGGATTACTAGCGATTCCGCCTTCACGCAGGCGAGTTGCAGCCTGCGATCCGAACTGGGGCCGGCTTTTTGGGATTAGCTCCCCCTCGCGGGTTCGCAACCCTTTGTACCGGCCATTGTAGCGCGTGTGTAGCCCCGGGCATAAGGGCCATGAGGACCTGACGTCATCCCCACCTTCCTCCGGCTTATCGCCGGCAGTCCCCCTAGAGTGCCCGACCGAGTCGGTAGCAACTAGGGGCAGGGGTTGCGCTCGTTGCGGGACTTAACCCAACACCTCACGACACGAGCTGACGACGGCCATGCAGCACCTGTGCTGGCTCCCTGGCGGAAACCCCCAGGGTCCCTTCCCTTTCGGGTCGGTACCACCAGCATGTCAAGCCCGGGTAAGGTTCTTCGCGTTGCATCGAATTAAACCACACGCTCCACCGCTTGTGCGGGCCCCCGTCAATTCCTTTGAGTTTCAACCTTGCGGCCGTACTCCCCAGGCGGGGCACTTAATGCGTTAGCTTCGGCACAGAGGGATTAACCCCCCACACCTAGTGCCCACGGTTTACAGCGTGGACTACCCGGGTATCTAATCCGGTTTGCTCCCCACGCTTTCGGGTCTCAGCGTCAGGAACGGGCCAGGAGGCCGCCTTCGCCACTGGTGTTCCTCCCGATATCTACGCATTTCACCGCTACACCGGGAATTCCACCTCCCTCTCCCGTCCTCAAGTTAGGCAGTTTCGGACGCACTTCCAAGGTTGAGCCCTGGGCTTTCACGCCCGACTTACCCAACCGCCTACACCCGCTTTACGCCCAGTAAATCCGGACAACGCTTGCGCCCTCCGTATTACCGCGGCTGCTGGCACGGAGTTAGCCGGCGCTTCCTCTGGCGGTACCGTCAACCCTATGGGATATTAACCCATAGGGTATTCTTCCCGCCTGACAGGGCTTTACGACCCGAAGGCCTTCATCACCCACACGGCGTCGCTGGGTCAGGCTTTCGCCCATTGCCCAAGATTCCCCACTGCTGCCTCCCGTAGGAGTCCGGGCCGTGTCTCAGTCCCGGTGTGGCTGGCCACCCTCTCAGGCCAGCTACCCGTCTTAGCCTTGGTGGGCCATTACCCCACCAACTAGCTGATGGGACGCGGGCCCATCCTCGAGCGGTAGCATGCTAAGCAGAGGCCACCTTTAACTACACCTACCGTAGTAGGCGTAGCCTTATCCGGTATTAGCCCCCCTTTCGAGGGGTTATCCCAGTCTCGAGGGTAGGTTACCCACGCGTTACTCACCCGTCCGCCGCGGTACTTGACCCCGAAGGGTCTTTCCCGCACGACTTGCATGTGTTAGGCGCGCCGCCAGCGTTCGTCCTGAGCCAGGATCAAACCCTCCAGTTTAAACTCACTGGAAGCGCCCGCCTTTCGGAGCTACTATTCAGTTTTCAAAGATCAATCGACAACCACTTTGAATTATAATCACCTTAAAAAGGTTGTCAAGGGGTAAATTGAATGGAAGAAAAGGTGATATTATTTTACTCAGTTCAAGGGGCGCTTAAAGCTGAGAAAATCTTGAAAAAAGAGGGGATTCCTTATAAACTCATTCCCGTGCCAAGGCATTTGAGCTCAGATTGTGGGATCGCTTTGAAGTTTGAGGCCAAAGAGGAAGAAAGGATAAGGGAGCTTCTGGAGGGTAAGGTTCCCCTTCAGGGCATCTTTAAACTCTGAGCTCAGGCCATGGAAACAAAAGAAGCCATTAGAAGCCGAAGGAGCATAAGGCGATTCGAAGAACGAGAAGTACCCGAGGAGTTTTTAAGAGAAATCCTCCAGGCCGGTATTTGGGCTCCTTCGGGTATGAACAATCAGCCCTGGAGGTTTGTTATCATAAGGGATAAGGAGACGAAGGAGAAGCTTTCACGCCTTACCCATTATGGAGATATACTTCGGGGAGCTCCTCTTCTTATCGGGGTTTTCTTGGATCATAAAAGTTCTTACGATTATGTTAAGGATGTACAGGCTTGTGGCGCTTGTCTTCAGAATATGCTCCTTTCGGCCCATGATCTGGGTTTAGGAGCAGTTTGGATAGGTGAGATTTTGAAGTCTAAAGAGAAAGTAAGAGAAGTTTTGGGTTTAAGCGAAGAGTATGAGCTTATGGCCATTGTTTGCGTAGGATTCCCCAAGGAAAAACCCGAGGAAGGGAAAAGAAGGCCTCTTGACCACTTTATCCTGAAGGTGATCGAGTGAGGTTCTTTCTATCCCTGAAGAGCACACTTTTATTGGTTTTTCTTTTGGTTTCTCTATTGGTAATAGGAACTCTCATTCCACAAGGCCTTCCGTGGGAAAAGTACAAGCAGATTTTCTCCCCCAAAACCCTTTCCCTTCTGAAAGCTTTAGGTTTCACTGACATTTACCGATCTTATCCCTTTTTAATTGTCTCAGCTTTACTTGGGCTTAACATTTTGCTTTGCACCTTTATCCGGATAGGACTCCCCAAAAGGGGTATGCCACTAAAAAAATGGGGAACTTATCTCATTCATTTAAGCCTTCTTATCGTCCTAGGAGGAGGGATAGTCACGGGGAGTTTTGGGTTTAAAGGGTACATGGAAATAGAAAAAGGGGAATCCTCCCGGGTTTTGATCTCGGGGGGGAGGGCCTTTAAGCTTCCATTTTCGGTAAAATGTGAGGACTTTCAAATAAGGTATTGGCCCAATGGGACGCCTAGGGAATTTTTGAGTCGTTTGAGTTTCTGGAAAAACGGAAAGCTAATAGAAGTGAAAGAACTTCGGGTGAATCACCCCATAAAATTCGAGGGTCTGAGTTTTTATCAATCGCACTATGGGGAAAGGGTTTTGGGTGAGTTTCTCCTCAAAAAAGACGGTAAAAACTTTAACTTTATCTTATCCCCTGGGGAAGTAAAAAAACTGGAAGATGATCTAAAAATAGGCCTGATGAAGCATCTCCCAGAAAAGGCTTTTCTTGTTGTATTTCTCCCCGAAAAACCTCCTCAAGCTTATTGGATAAAGGAAAGAGAGAGCTTAAAAGTCGACAAGTTTACCCTCACCTTTTTGGGGGAAAGGTCCACCATGTGGACCGGCATCCAGGTCTCTCATGATCCAGGGGCGTTTTTGGTCTTTTTGGGGGCTTTTTGTTTTGTTGTGGGTTTAAGCTTAAATTTTTATGGAAGAACAAAAAGGTGAAGGAAGTAAAGGTACTTGTACTTGCGGGAAATGGCATAAACTGCGAGTATGAAACCGCCTATGCCTTTAAATTAGTAGGGGGAACCCCGGAAATCGTTTACCTTTTTGAGTTGTTGGAAGGGGAAAAGAGCCTTGAAAATTACCAGATTCTGTGTTTTCCAGGAGGTTTTTTGGATGGGGATCATCTTGGAGCGGCAAGGGCATGTGCCCATCGGTTTTTACATGCTCGTATAAGAAAAACAGGAAAAAGCCTTTGGGATGAACTTTTAAGGTTTATCCGAGAAGGGAAGCTCATACTCGGTATCTGTAATGGTTTTCAACTTTTGGTGAAAATGGGCCTCCTCCCAGCCATTGATTTGCGGTATGGGTTACAGCAAGCAAGTTTTACTTTCAACGACTCCGGACATTTTGAAGATCGATGGGTATGGCTAAGGGTAAACCCCCAGTCCAAATGTGTATTCACCCAAGGGCTTGAGGGCATATATTTACCAGTAAGACATGGAGAAGGAAAATTTGTAACCCCAAATGAGGTCGTCTTAAGAGAACTATTTGAACGTGAACAGGTAGTCCTCCAATATGCGAAGGAGGACTTTACGCCTACAATGGAATATCCTTTTAACCCTAATGGCTCTTATGGAGCCATAGCTGGCATTTGTGATCCCACGGGCAGAATTTTTGGGATTATGCCTCATCCAGAGGCCTTTTTGCATTTCACTAACCATCCGAGATGGATAAGAGAAAAAACCGGAGAATTAGGCGAGGGAATAGCCCTGTTTCATAATGCGGTTCAATATGTGAGAAAAAATCTCTAAGGAAAACTCCTAATGACCAAAAGGGAATTGGTCCAAAAACTTGCCCAGAGATTGGATATAAACCGAAAAGAGGCCAAACTCATAGTGGACACGATCATTGAGGAGATAGAAGAGGCGTTAACCAGGGGCGAAAAGGTTCAGATAAGAGGGTTTGGTTTTTTTTCAGTGAGGGAACACGAAGGATTTAAATGCAAAAACCCCCGTACGAGGAAGGTTTTTGTTGTCCCCCCGAGAAAAGTACCTCATTTTAAGACCGCCAAGGAGATGAAAGATAGGCTCAATCAACCCTCTCAAAATCCCAATAGGGTTTGAGGACTTCCTGAAAGGTGGAAAGAAGTGAGGCTACTTTAGAAAAGACTCTATCTTCTTCCTCTTCGCATTTTTTCCGGTCGAAAGTCAACTCACCCCCAAGTCTTTTTAAAACCTCTATCACCGATTTGGCTAATCCTTCCGGATGATACCCCCCCTCAAGGGCAAAAACAAGGGGAGCTTGGGTCCTTTCGCTTATTTCCACCAAGATATCGCATAAACGGGCGAACCCTCTTTCGGTGAGCTTCATTCCTCCTAAGGGATCACGAAAATAGGGATCAAAACCCGCTGAAACCAAAATGAGTTGTGGCGAAAAAGAGAGGGCTATGGGCTTTAAATGACGTCGGAAAATATTAGCATAATCCAAATCATCATGCCCCACCCTTAAGGGACAATTTACCGTAAAACCCTCACCTTCACCTGCTCCAATTTCTCGAAAATGCCCCGTTCCAGGATAATAAGGATACTGGTGAACCGAAAAGTAAAGGACACTAGAATCAGTCCAAAAGGCCTTTTGGGTACCATTTCCATGATGAAGATCCCAATCAACTATAAGAACCCTCTTTAAACCGTATCTCCTTTGAGCATACTTTGCTCCGATAGCCACATTGTTAAAGAAACAAAAACCCATAGCCCGATTGTTCTCCGCATGATGCCCCGGAGGCCTTATAAGGGCAAAAGCACTCGAAAATTCCCCGTTAAAAACGCCATCGATGGCCGTAAGAAGCCCCCCAACCGCTAAAAGGGCCACCTCATAAGTATGGGGACAAGTGGCTGTATCGGGATCAAGTTGAACGTATTTCCCACGAGTAGAGGCTATGTATTCCACATAATGGGGATCATGGACGGTTAAAAGTTCTTCTTCCTTAACTAATTCCCCTTCAGCGTGTTCAAAAGGACCTTTCAAGTCCTCCAAGTATCTATAAATGGTCTCAAGCCTCCTGGGGTTCTCCGGATGAAAAGGTCCCATATCGTGCAGAAGATAACGCTTATCCTTTATTATCAAAACCTTCATCCCCTGAGTTCCGAAAGTGTCTCTAGATAAGCCTCTATACGACTTCTTACCTGTACCTCCGAATAGAATCGGGGATCTCCCATATCGGCTTCAAATATAAGAGCCGGGATCCCAGTTTTTTCTGTAAGAAGCTCCTTTAGCTCGTGAACGGCAAAAGAAACAGCCTTACAACTTCTGTTAATGAACATTATCATCCCGTTAAGGTCATACCTCTCAAATAACTCAAGGGCCATATCCGCCCTTTCCTCCAGGGTCACGTTGGAAAAACCGGACACATAATTTTCCGCGAGGGTAAGAAGAGGATCCTTCTCAGGCTCAAACTCATGGGCCCAATCGTGAACGTAAAGGGAAGTGAGGATAACGGCCCCGTAAGACGCAAGGAGATTAAAATGATCCCGAAACTTAAACCAAACGGGAAGGTTTTCCCAATATAATCGGAGCCTCTCGCCCGGAACAGCCGCTTCTTTTCTTTTCGCCTTTTCCTCTATTTCTTGGACCAAAACCTCGTAATAAGTAACCGCTTGAGGGGTACCCCTAAGGTAAACGATTATGGCCATATGGATCAAGGCATCGAATATGGTGATAGGAGAGGGTTTATAAGCAGCCATATCGAGGAACTTCCTGTAGAGTCTGCAAGCCTTATCGGAGAGCCTCACCACTTCCCTCAAACGATCGTAATCGAACTTGCGACCTGTAATCTCCTCAAGTGTGGAGATAAGCTCTTTTAACTGCATCACGCAGTAGTTAAGAATCTCCTTTCTCCTCTCTCCATCCCTTATCCACTGAGGGGTATCGAAGACGAAAAGGGGCACCTTATACCGCCTCGAAAGAACTTCAAACCATTTGACCAAGGTAAAACACTGAGCGTTACAGGAAAGAAGAAAATCCGGATCCGGAATCCCACCAGCAGGGCTCTCTCTCACGTCCCTCCATCCAAGATCACACCTGGCATAGGCACAAAGATGGGAAGTGTATCCCTGTTTTTCAATCGCCTCGGATAAGCTTTGGCATAACCTTCGAGTTATAAGGGATACGGAATGGTTTTCGGGATAAATCGGGATGAAATCATGGGCCCTTAAGATCTCAACGGGCGAAACCGCAGTAGTGTAAGCCACGAATTTCCCTAGTTGATGGGCGTTTCTCGCCTCCTCTAGGTATTCCTCCGTAAAGACTTTGGCCAATTCCCTTGCATTCATGGTTTACGCCTTCCCAAGAAGTTCTCTAAAAGCCTCAATCCGAGTCCTTAGAAGCCCCACGTGCCTTGTTTGAAAATCAGTGGTTATTATAAGTAACGGAATCCCTCTTTCCCGGAGGTGCCTTCTTAAATCGGGCAAATCGAATTCTTGGGATTCACAATACTGGATGTGAAGGTAAATCACCCCCTTGGCTCCGCTTCGGTAAAAAAGGTCAGTCACATCGGTTATAACCCTAAAAGGATCATCATGAACAGGGCTAAGATTGGGTCTTGAAAAATGCCTCTCTATAAGCGCTTGAACCGGATCATCGGCTTCTTGACATATCCCGTAAATATATCTCGAACCTTCAATCAGGTTATCCCCGACCACGTTTAAACGGTATTCATCTAAAAGGTCTAATATCTCAAAGGGCTCAACAAAAAGACCACACAGCACCACAGGGATCCATTCTCCTTGACTGTTGGTCCTTTGAGAGGTTTCAAGTTCATCAATCTCTTTTTTCAAGATATTTAAGTGCTCTTCCTTTTCCATTAATAAAGAAGCCTTTACCGCCTCAAAAAAAGTCCTGTTTGAAACAAGATCTGGTGATCGTCTCTTGAGCTCATATAACCTCAAAAGCCACCTTTTGTCTTCATTGAACAATTTGATGCTTTCCCAAAGCTCATTTTCCTTTATAGTTTTCCCCGTAAAGCCTTCAAGCGCTTTCTTTAAACAGTAAAGCTCCTTTTCGAACCAAAACCGAGCCGAGGGCCTTGAAAGCTGTCTTGGCGCAAGGAATTTGTGAAAGAATCGATCCCTGAACCTTCTCTCCCATAGATCAGACATATGTTGGGTAGTGTCATCCACCTGAGATATCACAAAACCGGCAAAAAAATCCCTTTGATACTCGAGGACAAGTTCAAGGCTACTGCGAGCAAATGAGCAAGCGTTATCGGGAATCAATGCGGTAACGCGCTTTATCGGAGCAGTGGTTCCCATAATCCAAAAGGGTAAAAGGCCAGAAGCATGAACGAGCTCTTCAGGAATATCGACAGGTGTGAGCCCGATCACTTTTTTTGAAGGAACTAAACGATAAGGATCTTCACAAACCTGCTTAAAAGTTTTAAAGGTCCCTTCCATCGCCTTTTTACTTTACCAAACCTGGCAGTAATAAAGCAATCTTCGGGAAAGGAATCAAGAGCAAAGAAGTTATTATGAGCCCTATTAAGAAGGGCAAAGCTCCTTTAAATATCTCTTCAAGGGGCACATCTCGAGCAATCCCCCCAACCACGTAAACGTTTACCCCCACCGGGGGAGTTATAACGCCCATCTGGGTAACAAGCACTATAATGACCCCAAACCATAAGGGATCAAACCCTAAAGCAGTTACCACGGGGTAAAAAATGGGAATTGTCAAAAGTATAAGGGCCAAAGCATCAAGAAAACACCCCCCTATAAGGTAAATTAGAATTATGAGGGCCATTATACCCCATCGGGGTAAAGGTAAACCTGAAGCCCATTCAGCAACTTCGTAAGGAACCCTTGTTATAGCCAAAAAGTGTCCAAAGACCGTTGCTCCAGCTACGATCAATAAAACCATACAGGAGATCTGCGTGCTTTCGGTCAAGGCCTTCTTAAAACCTTCCCAACTTAAGCTTCGCCTCAATAAGGCTAGCAAAAGTGCCCCCCCCGCTCCCACTGCTCCGGCCTCGGTAGGCGTGAAAAAACCGGCAAAAAGCCCTCCCATAACCAAAAAGAAAAGGACCAACGTTTCCCAAACGCCCTTTAAAGACTTAAAGCGTTCTTTCCAATTCGATTTGGAACCTGTTGGAGCAGCCTCAGGCCTCATTTTCGCCCAAATCCAAATGGTAATTGACCAAATGCCAGAAAGAACGATTCCGGGGAGTATCCCACTTAAAAAAAGCTTACCTATCGATTGCTCAGTGGCTATTCCGTATACTATAAATATGACGCTTGGAGGTATTAAAATCCCTAAGCTACCTCCTGCAGCTACAGTCCCCGTAGCGATACGCCTATGGTAACCGAACCTCTTCATCTCGTTTAACGCTACAGTGGCCATGGTGGCTGCTGCCGCAGTGGTGGAACCACATATGGCTCCAAAGGCCGCACAAGCCCATATGGTGGCTATAGCCATACCACCCTTTAAATGCCCAAACCACGTATAAGTAGTATCAAAAAGCTTACGACTTACACCCGAATGAAACGCAATCTGTCCCATTAAAACAAAAAGCGGAATTACGGTAAAACTATATGAACTAAAGGTCCCAAATATGTCCTTGCCCAAAATGTTTAAAGCCGCCTTAAAATTAACCATATAGGAAAATCCCAAAACTCCCACTAAAGCCATCACAAAACCAACAGGCATCCTCGTAAAAAGAAGGCCTATCAGTACCAATATGCCGATCATCCCAACTGTTACAGGACTCATATCATTCCTCCTCCCAAGAATACCATTTCAAAGGTCCTCGGAAAATCATCAAAAGGATATCTCCTAACAAAACAAGACACACCATCAAGGCCGAAAAGGAAATTCCAAACATTATCGGGTAAAATGGTATCTTTAAAGTTAAAGAAACCTCACCACTTGCTTTAAGGTCGAGTCCGTATCTCCAACACTCATAAGCTATAATGATGAAAAGCATTATGCTCAAAAGATGCGTAACAAAATAAATGACCCCTTGGACCTTCAAGGGAAGGTGTTTTACTAAAGCCTCAACCGCCACATGACCCCTTTTCAAAGTGGTATAACTTAAGGAAAACGCTATTACTACAGCTCCCAAAAAACTCATAAGTTCATAAGTACCCAATATGGGACGGCGAAACCCCCTCAAGATCACATCCGCACACGTAAGGCCCATCATCCCAAAAAGAGCTCCTTCGGATATTCGATTCAAAAAACGCGAAGACCTCTGCACAAAACGTAAAAAATCGTACATTTTGCCCTCCCAAATAAAAAGGGGGGCATTTGCCCCCCTAGAATAGAGATTACTTATACTGGGCGATTAGTTTTCTTATGACATCAACCCACTCTTTTCCGGGGAAGCCCTTTTTGGAAATGTCATCCACATACTCATCTATAACAGGCCTTGCAGCCTCAGCCCACCTCTTGTTCTCCTCAGGAGAGAGCGGAATGGCCTTATTGCCTAAGCTTAAGCTATACTCCTTACCCTCCTTATCAGCGTCATCCCAAGCTTGAGCGTGTTTCAATATCCACTCTTGGCTCACCTCTTCAAATACTTTCTTCACCTCAGGTGGAAGAGCATCCCACTTGCTCTTATTCATCACCACAAACATGCCCGTCGTGTAGCCTACTCCATAACACTCAATTGTATATTTTACAACTTCCGCCTGTTTCCATCCTTTAAGAACCTCATAGGGACTAAAGGTAGCATCTACTACCCCTTTCTGAAGAGCCTCATAGGTACCGGGTTGAGGCATGGCTACCGCCACACCTCCCAGGGCATTTGCCACTTTGGCGCTAAAACCAGTTGAACGGATCTTCAACCCTTTTACATCTTCCAGCTTCTGAACCAACTTTTTGCTGTGAAGCAAACCCGGTCCATGAGCATGAAGATAAAGGACCTTCACCGCCTCCAACTCCTTGGGTTTAACGGTCTTATAATACTCGTTCGCAACCCAAGTGGCCATACGCCCACTTGTATAACCAAAGGGTAAATCAAGAGCCTCCATTGCTGGGAACCGACCTGCCGTATAGGCAAAACAGCTCATCCCGATATCCGCAACCCCCTTGACGACCCCATCGTATATCATGTCTCCCTTAAGAAGAGCCCCACCCGGGAAATAGGTGAACTTCACCGCTCCATTTGTCCTCTTTTCGATTTCCTTCATCCAGGATTCAGCGAGTTTACTGTGAATATGAACCGGCGGGAAAAAGTTTGCATAAGTGAGCTCTATAGCATTTGCGGAAACTTTAAATAACCAAAATATACACACCACCATTAATAAAAACCTTAAACCCTTCATGCTATCCCTCCTTCCTCCGTTTTTAAAAACTTTTTTAACTTATTTAATCATCGTTTGCAATTTTCGTCAAGAGGAAAGAAGTGCCTTTAAGGCTTACCAGAAGGTTTTCATGAGATCCACTTCATCTTGGGTATTATGTTTCCTCCTGAGGGAATGATGGCCAACTTTGCTTTTGGCATCTCCTTTCTCAAATGAGAAAGTGCTTCATCGATGGTAGAAAAGTAAGTAAAACCCAGGCTTTCTATAAGGTTCTTATCCACCCCCTCCGACACATTTACGACTTTGAAATGTTTTGTTAAGCTTTTAAAATATATCACCTGCATAATGTAAGAAACGCTTAAATTGAGAAGCCGATTTGGTATCTCTCCTTTTAAGATCTTTTTCTGAAACTCTGAAAGCTCTTCCACCCTTTTCAATTCCTCACTTAACGCCCTTAGAGCTTTAGGATCAGTGTGAGGCGAGACCCATAGGATAACCCCTTCTTTTCTCGTAAAAACACTTGCCACATTTAAAGCCTTGGTGGCCTGAACCCCCATCTCAAGGGGGTGAGCGGAAATAATGGTTACATCCGGAAGTTCGGGTATATGGAGACCGTATAGATTTTCCAGATAGGCGGAAGCTTCTTTGTGTTCTAAAAGGGGATCACCAGCAAAGACGTTTAGAAACCTGCCTCTCTCATCTAATACCAAGTCAATCTTAAAACTTAACCTGGCCAAACGCCCGACTTCCACAATCTCCTCATAAAAGGGGTTTCCATCAAGCAACCCGACCCTACTGGAGTAATGGCGCATCCAGCTTATATGATGTTGGGCGACTGTTTTGTAAGAACAAACACCAGGCATGACGATCTTACTCCCGCCTCCATATCCAGCAGATGGGTGGGGGGTACATTGACCTATACCTATAACCAGGTCAGCAGAAGCCACATAAGGGTTTATCTCCACTTGCAAACCCCAAGTGGTCCTTCCTATTGGGTAATTCTCCTGGCTATAAGAATCGTGTACAAAAATCCTCCCCTTGAAGCGCTCAAAAAATTGGTCCCCCAGTTTTTTCTTTAAGGCTTCCAAAGAAGGCGCAGGGTGGGTACCCGGGGCACATATTAAAAGTAGATCCCTTTCGGTGGCACCTGCTCTTAAAATCTTTGGTATTAACTCCGATAATACCATCTCTACAGGCGTGGCCCTCTGATCATCATCGAATAGAATGGCAATTTGCATCCCCGGCCTTATCAATTCTTCTAAAGACATTGACCCTATGGGATTCTCAAGAGCCTCTCTGACCTTCTCTTTGGGATCAAGGGGCTTTGAAGGAGGCGTAAACTCATGAAAGAGGATGACCTCCCATCCATCAGGCACCTTAAAGAAAAAGCGTTTGTCCTGATAGTTAACGTAAAATTCCTTCATGACCCACCTCCCATAACCTTCATCAAACTTTGCCAATTCTCCTCAACTTCCCTTTGAATCTCTTGAATCTGGTCTTCCGTGAGATGAGCGTATCTTCCCTGTAGCGTCAGATACTCTCGAACGGGTATACCTTTCGGTTTAACTGTCAAAAGCCCCTTCCCTTCCACAATCTCGTAAAGAGGAAGGACCATCGAATGAACTGCCAAAAGGGAAAGTTTAACTGTAAGGCTCTCCAGAACCCTCCATCCGGTAGGGCATGGCGTAAGAACGTATATGAACTTTGTGCCCTTCAGGGCTTTTGCCCGCTTAACTTTTCGCATAAGGTCCTCAGGAAAACCTATTGAAGCTGTGGCCATATAAGGGATCTTGTGGCCTATCATGATCCTCATTATGTCCTTCTTATGACCCATTCTTCCTTCCGGAGTCGTGATGGTCCAGGCAAAAGGAGGAGTGGCCGAGCTGGATTGTATACCCGTATTCATATAGGCCTCGTTGTCTAAACACACATAAATGATATCCTCGTTGCGATCAGCAGCACCCGAAAGCGATTGTAACCCAATGTCAAAGGTACCCCCATCTCCGGCAAAGGCCAAAACAGGAATATCTTCAATTCCTCTCAGCTTAAGCCCCCGAGCTATTCCTGCTGCAGTAGGGGCGGCTATTTCAAAGGCGGAATGAAAAGCCGGAAGATTAAAAGCACTATATGGATAAACATTACCTATCACAGCGTTACAACCCGGAATGGAAACAACAGTCGCTTTGCCGATGGCTTTCAGAACAAGCCTCATAGCTATGGCCATACCACATCCAGGACAGGCGTAATGCCCTGGTCGAAGTCCTTCCTGCTCTTCCACTTTTAAAGGTTTATTTTCCATATGGGCTCTTCCTCAAAAGAAGAACGTTTGAGAAGATCCAAAAAGATCTCCTCTATTTCCTCGGGGTAAACCTCAAGCCCCCCTAACCCCGCTATATATCCTTGCAGTAAAGGCCTGGTGGATAAGGGGTAAAGAGCGGCTTTTATCTCCTGACAGAATATCCCCCCTTGCCCAGGGGATACATTACGATCTATTACTCCTATTTTTCTTTTACCCTCGAGTAACTTACAGACTTCCTCCCGAGGAAAAGGTCTAAATACCTTTATCTTCAAAAGCCCAACCTTATAACCCTTCTCCCTAAGTCTCTGAAGGACCACTCGAGCTGGTCCCGTAAGGGCCCCTGAAGTGACTAAAACCACTTCTGCATCCCCTATTTCTATCCCTTCCACTACTCCGTATCTTCTCCCAAAGCATTCTCCAAAATCGGAATCCACTTCCTTTATCACTTTAAGGGAAGACGTGAGGTCACAATGGGTCCTTTTCCGAAAACGAAAATAATCCTTTGGCCCAACCACGTTACATAAAAAGGCCGGATCATCAAAATCAAAACGGTTTGGCATTTGCGGAGGCGCTAAAAAATCGTCAACCTCTTTCTGATCGGGAACATCCACCACTTCCATAAAATGGGAGGTATAAAAACCATCGATGATAACCATGGAAGGGAGATAAACCCTTTCAGAGACTCTAAAGGCTTGAATGATCGTATCAAGTGCCTCCTGGTTATCCTCACAATAGAATTGGATCCAACCCGTATCCCTTTGGGAAAGCGTGTCTATTTGATCGCTTCCAAAAGCCCAAGGAAGGGCAAGGGCTCTATTAACGCAGGCCATCACCACAGGTACACGTCCTCCAGAGGCAAAATGAAGCATCTCGTGCATAAGAGCAATACCTTGAGAAGAAGAAGCGGTAAAAACCCTAACCCCCGTTAGAGAAGCGGAAATGCAGGTGGCCATGGCGGTGTGTTCCGATTCAACCCTTACCATAACGCCCCCGAGTTTGCCTTCGGATTCCCATTGGGAAAGCTTTTCATATATAGGTGTCTGAGGGGTTATAGGATAAGCTGCGATGAGTTGCACCCTGCTTAACCTTACTGCGTGAGCGATGGCTTCGTTGCCGGTCAATAGTTCCTTCATCTTAACTCTATGACGCTTCTCGGGCAGATGGCGTTACAAATGCCACATCCTTTGCAGTACATCTCGTTTACCCTATAAGGGTTATCTTTGAAGATGGCTAAATCTGGACAAAGCAAAAAACAGAGGTCACATCGAATACATTTGCCACAGTTAAAACACCTCTGGGCTTCTTTAACGGCTTCCTTTTGGGAATACCCCTCTTTAACCTCTTTAAAAGACTTAATCCTCACTTGTGGCTTCAATTTTTTAGGAATATGCGAAGGCTCTTCGACAAATAGGAGACGCGAAATTTCCGAAAACTGGGCCACTTGGTCCAATCTTTTTGAATTACCCGTAACGAAAGCTCGATACGAGACTGAAAAACCTCTCCCCATTCTTATTTTAGACAAAACCTCCTTAGGGGAATCGCCCGTTAAACTGCAATGGAGAGAAATCGCCGCCCGTTTGCCCGAGGAGACGGCATCAACGACTGTGGCCCTTTTATTTATGAGATCTCCAGCTACAAAACACTTCTCCAAAACGGTCTCGCCTGTCCAAGGATCTGCCTTAAGTTTTCCGTCTTCTATAAGTTCCTGCGGGATAAGGGTAAAATCCGGTATCTGGCCGATGGCGATAAGAGCTAATTGGGCCTTTTCGAGTATCTTTCCTTTCAGATCCTCTATTAAATAAGCCCCTGTCTCGTGATCCCTTCTTACCTTAGCCTTTCCAAATCTTATGGCTTCAAGCTTTCCGTGACCCAAAAACTCCAGGGGCCTAAATCCTCCTATCACCTTGACACCCTCTTCTTGAGCCTCCTGGAGGCCTTCGGGTTGAGCCGGAAACTCCCCTTCCTCCTCAGGTGCTACCATCAAAACTTGGGCTTCAGGATAAATTCTCCTTGCGACCCTTGCCGCATCCACCGCCACATCCCCTCCCCCTATTAATACTACCCTCTCCGGAGTAACCTCCTCCCCAAAGGGATTAAAAAGCCAAAACAATCCGTACTTTACTCCTTCCAGATCTTCTCCCTTCAGGTTAAGCCTTCGGGGAAGGGAGGCACCGATGGCTAAAATCAACCCATCGAACTCATCTTTAAATCTGTAGATCTCTTCTTTCCTCACCTCAAAGGAGGTATGGAATTTAACTCCGAGGGCTTTTATTCGTCTAAGTTCCTTTCTGAGAACCCCTTTGGGAAGCCTATATTCGGGGATCCCATAGCGGAGGATGCCTCCTGTTTCGGGATATCTTTCAAAAATGGTCACCTCATATCCCAGGCGTCCCAAGAAATAAGCGGCGGAAAGGCCTGCTGGCCCCGAACCTATAACGGCAATCTTTCCCCCAAGTTTCTTCTTCTCTTTGGAAGGCATCCATTGCCCATATTCCGAAATGGCCCTCTCCACTTCACGGATCTGAAGTTCGGTATCGAGGTTCGTTCGGTTACAATTGGACTGACAGGGGTAGAAACACACCCTTCCACAAACGCCGGGCAAGGGATTCTCCCATAGCACTTCCCTCAAAGCCTCATCAAAAAGCCCCTGAGCTACGAGGTTCATAAATTCGGGTATATCATTGCCTGCGGGACATCCTTCCATACACGGGGATATCTTCTCCACGTAGGAGGGTTTTTTAAAACCCCATTGCCCCACCTTAAGCTTGGCGGTGGTATCCTTTGATACGGGTATTATCTCATCAAGCACAAACATGGCCCTTTCTCGGGTATAATCTCACCCTTTCATAAGCCAAACGCAGGGCCTTTAAATTCTCCTCAAGCTTATAAGAAATCGTCTCCTTCACGGCCTCTTCCAAAAAACCGAGTTCTAGATCGCCATTTATCCTACAGTAAGCTCCCAAAATGGCCGTATTTATGGCCCGTCCAAGCCCTATCTGTTCGCTTATCTTTTGAGCATCGATTAATGCCAATATTAAACTCTCCTTGTAATCTTCAAGCAACTCCGGGAGAGAATCAGCGTTTAATAGCACCAAACCCCTTTCCTTAACCCCTGAAAGAAGCTCAGGAGATATTAAATCAAGGGACATTATGATGAGATGATGAGGATTTCTTATCCCACATCGAAGCCTTATCCTTTCCCTATCAACCCTTAAAAAGCTCTCAACGGGAGCCCCTCGCCTCTCTCCTCCAAATAAGGAGAAACATTGAGGATAGAACCCCATCTTAAAAAATGCCTTCGCCAAAATTTGAGATGCCAAAACAACCCCTTGACCCCCTCTTCCAAAGAACTTTATCTCAAGCAATTGTCTCCCCTTTCCCTTTCCAAAAGGCGTACATTAAAATGTCCTCTTTCGACTGCTCTATATGATCTCTGAGGGCCTTTTCTGCCTCCGGAAAAAGGCCCTTGCGAACCCTCTCAAGAACCCTCTTATGCCCCTCTAAGGCCCTTAAGACATTATCCATCACATAAATGCTCTCAATTCGATATCTCAACATGTGACGCCTCAAGATCTGAACCATCTCCAGAAGACGTTTGCTACCGCTGTGTTTCGCAATTATTTCATGGAATTTAGCATCAAGATCCACAAAGACCTTGGGATTACCCTTTGATAATTTTCTTTCGGTAGTAATTACATTCTTGTTCAGTTCTTTTAAAAGACCCTCGGAATTCCTTTCCATGGCCCATTTGAGCGCTAAAGCTTCCACAACCTTCCTTATCTCACATATCTCCTCAACCTCTTTTTCGCTTATGGGCTTAATCACATACCCTATCCTCGGCAATGCCTCAACTAAACCTTCCATCTCCAACTTATGTAAAGCCTCCCTTACCGGAGTTCGCGAAACGCCAAGCTCTTTCGCCAATGCGGTCTCCACCAAACGCTGATTTGAAGGAAAATCCCCCTTGAGGATCTTTTCCCTTAAATATTCGTAAACCTTTTTTCTGAGAGCCGTTTTGCCTTTGGAAGAGAATAAATTCACCATCTATTAGTATACTTTAATGTACTTCAGATCCTTAAAAATGTCAAGATTATCGGTTCAAAAACAACAAAAGCATTTTATTATCTTGACCTTTTGCAACTTTTGGATTTTAATTAATAAAGAAGCTGGGGGATCGTCTAGCGGTAGGACGCGAGGCTCTGGACCTCGTAGCCGGGGTTCGAATCCTCGTCCCCCAGCCAAATGGTCCCATCGTCTAGCGGCCTAGGATACTGGCCTCTCACGCCAGAGACACGGGTTCGAGTCCCGTTGGGACCACCATTGAAAATCTTATCTTTTTCCCCCTCACAATTGTGTCGTTGGCCGGGCGGGCCATTTAAAGCAAGGGGGGTGACCTCTTGGGGGTATAGGGTCTTTAGGCGTTTAACGGCTTCTTTTAGGGCGTTCTCACATATTTTAGAAACATTCAAACCAACCTCCTTGGCTTCCTTCCATATTTCCTCCTCTACCTTGATGCTTATTAGCCTTTTCCCCATTTTTGCCTCCTTTTGGTATATACTTTTTACCCTCCTCCCATAACCCACCCTTGGGAAAAGGTCAAGCAAAGGAGAAAACCAAGGATGAAGGGAATTAAAGGAATGACCACCTTGAAGCTTGCATAATTGCTGTGGTGATGCCGTAGTATAAATGTAATGAATTGTCAAGTTAACAATTATTTTGATAGTGTTCTTTGTAGTTGCCTTTTTGTTTTTCATCCTCTCCTTTTCAATACCACGACAACTTTGTTCTAAGGTGCTTGTTTAAAGAAGGGGTGTTAACAGCACAAAGGGAAGCATTACCGTAAGTTTTTGGGCAAAAGGGAGGAGGTTGAAGGGTGAAACATTGCAATTTTAGGATCATAGAGGCTTGAAACCTTTTAAAATTATGTTATATTTTCAGTGGAATAAGTTTTAGAGAGGAGGTGGGCAATGGCAAGGAAGTTCAATGATCTTACTGGGGTCCGCTTAACTCACGAAATAATCGAGCGGCTTGATTTATTAGGCAGGGTTACAGGGCGAAGTCGGTCTGAACTCATTCGGGAAGGTGTAACTTATGTACTGCAAAAATATGGGCTTTTGGGGCTTTCGGGTTTGAAAGATTGGGATTATGAAGAGAAATAAACTTTTGTTTGGGAGGGAGATCATGAGGTCAAGCATTAGTATGAAATATTATCGCCAACCCAAAGAAAGTCAAGCGAATTTTGAGGATCTTCGGTGCATGGGTATAAACATAGGTACCACTTTGGAGAAGGAGAAACAGAGAGGGTAGAGGCTGCCCATCTCATCCTTGAGGTCTTTCGCAGGGCTGAGGTACCCTGGGATCGTGAAATCAAA
>Ga0197143_1000855_pt1 | contig 28485 bp, 26 predicted proteins | sample GBS70_MetaG_FD_148603 | JGI IMG/M metagenome (GOLD analysis project Ga0197143, IMG submission 148603) | Sediment microbial communities from Great Boiling Springs, Gerlach, Nevada, United States - GBS 70_MetaG | ecosystem: Environmental > Aquatic > Thermal springs > Hot (42-90C) > Sediment... | reverse complement strand
CGCGGGAGCCGTTGCGGGCGGCGCTGCGCTCGATCCTGGCGCACCCGCCGCGTTTCCCCTACGAAATCGTCGTGCTGGACAACGCCTCCAGCGACGGCAGCGTGCAGATGCTCGAAAAAGAGTTCCCCGAAGTGCGCCTGCTGGTCAGCGAGCAGAACTTGGGCTTTTCACGGGGGCACAATCTGGCAGCGCGCGCCGCGCAGGGCAAGTACCTGTTCATCCTGAACCCCGACACGGAGGTCATCCCGCCCGCGCTGGAGTTATTGGTGGACTACGCCGAGCAGCACCCCGAAGTGGCGATTATCGGTCCGAAGATTCTGAACCCCGACGGCAGCCTGCAATACTCCTGTCGGCGGTTCCCGAACCCGACCGCCGCGCTGTTTCGCAACACGCCGCTGGGCAAACTGTTTCCCAACAACCCCTACACGCGCGAGTACCTTATGACCGACTGGGATCATAACTCGATTCGCGAGGTGGACTGGGTGTCGGGCGCGGCGCTGTTTATCCGACGCGCGGTCTACGAGCAACTGGGCGGGTTCGACGAGCGGTTTTTTATGTATTGCGAGGATACTGACCTATGCTATCGCGCGTGGCAGGCAGGCTACACGGTGGTCTACTACCCTGAGCCGAAGATTGTGCATGCGATTGGGCGCAGCACCGACCTTGTGGCGAACAAGATGATCATCACCTTCCACAAGAGTATGTACCTGTTCTACAAAAAGCACTACGCGCGGAAGACTTTTCTGCTGCTGCGTCCGCTGGTGCCTGTCGGGCTTGCGCTGCGGGCGTCGCTGTTTCTGCTGAAAAACTACTGGGATGCTTTGCGACGATGGGTGCGGAGGCGGTAGGAAGCTCTTTGCGCCTCTGCGGCGCAATCTGAAAACACCGCGTGCTACGCTACCTGCCTACGCCGAAGGGCTACGGCAACACCCCCGCCCGAAAAAACCAGCAGCACGAGCAACGAACTCGGCTCAGGAACCCAATAGCCGCCACCGTTGCCATAGGAACGCCACTGGTCGATTCGAAGGCGTACAAACAGCGCGGCGTGGTCGGAGGCGTTCTCGCTATCGGTGATGTCGAATCCTGGAGGCAACCCGCCTGACGGAAATCGGCGCGTGTTGAAAATCGTCGCCTCCAGCACATTGATGCGGTCGCGTCCCAGTTCGGTGGTGGAGACCATAATGTAGTCCAGCCGACGGCGCAGGTCGGAGTTGCGGCTGGAAACTTGGTAGGTGCGCTTGCCGCCCAGCGCGTCCACAGGCACAGTATCCTGCAGCCGTGCAGATTGCACGGTGCTAATCGGTGCGTAGATTCGCCCGTCGGGGAGCGTGCCACCAATTGGGAAGGTAGAATTTAGGTCGGGGTCTTCGTTTTCGTTCAGGTCGCCGCCCAGCACATAGGCTGAACGGCGGTTGCGGATGCGCCACTCGCGGACGCGGTCGCGCGTGTTCTCGGCGTTGGTCTGCCGTGCGACGGCATCGTTAGTGAAGCCGCCCGCCTTGAAATGCGCCCCAAACACACCCAGCCCGTTCGTGCCTGGCACATCAATAAGACCTATCGTCAGCCCGCGATTCGGCGAGCCGATGCTCACATCGGTAATGGTGCGGATTGGGTAGCGGCTAATCACCGCGTTGCTAATCCAGCCGTCCGAGAGGCGGTTGACATAAAGGTAGTAGTCGCGATTGCGCTGTGGATTCGAGCCGAAGAAGGTCAGGTTATTGCGGATGAAGCTGTCCAGCGCGTTCTCTTGCGCAAAGGCATTCCAGCTGGTGCGCGTGTTGCCGCCGACTTCCTGCAGAATCAGGATGTCGGGGCGCAGGTGGTTCATAATCTTGGCGACATAGGGCTGCTGCGCGTCGTTGGGATCGTTCACGCCCACCGCGCGCTTGATGTTCCAGCTGAGGATGCGCACCTCCGTCGCGTCTGCGAGCGCAAGGGTCAGCCCTAACGCCAGTGTAAGCCCCAGTAAGCGTCGTCCTTTCATAAGTGCCTCTGTAGTATAGCGCGCTGCGTATTATGGGGGAGTTAAGGCACCCCCACGACAGAGTATACCCCTGTTCGCAGCACAGGGCGACCCTTGCAGACGCTGGCATGCAGGGTATACTTGCAACAGGTGGTGATGGACATGCCGAAGCGGCTGGAGTACCAGAAGATGAGTGACTACCGCCCGAAACTGCCTTCGAACAACGCCTACGATTACTACATCGCGGCGGCGCGGCAACTCAAAGCGGGCGAAGGCTTTTCGGGACAGCAACCGCCGACCCCCCAAGAGCGTCGCTGGATCGAGGCGAATCAAGGCGCGTTCAACACGCTGCGAGGCGCGTTCGGCAAGCCGTATCAGTTCCCCTTCGGGGCGGTTGGCTACGAGTTCTACGCCGACGAGTACGCCTTACTGCGCAACTTGGCGCGGTTGGTGAATGCACGCATTCGCTGGGCAATCGCCGTACGCGACGGCACAGACGCCGTCCACGACTGGCGCATCGGCTTCCAGATGGCGCGCCACCTTCAGGGCGACACGACGCTGAACTACTTGGTTGGCGTCGCGCTGGAAGAAACCATTCACGCGCCTATCCTACGCTCGGTAGACTTCTTCTCCGCGCACGAGTGCCGCGAGATGGCGCAGACGCTGATTCAGTCCGAGCGCAGTCGCGACCGATTCGCGACCGTGATTGAGGGCGAGCTAACGATGGCGCTGCGAGAGTTGGACAGGTTGCTTCCAGAGCGAACCGACGAGGCGCGCGCAGCTATCGAACCGCTTCTGAACGAGGCGCTGACGGACATAGAGGGCGAGGAGGACCGACGGACGCTCGAACGCCTGCAGGACGAGTTCCGAGCGTTGCTCAATCAGCCGAGCGCGTATCAGCGACTGCGTGCGGAGCTGCGGCGCGTAATCACGCAGGGGTGGCAAGCCATCGCGGACGCTGTGTCGCTGCGTGGGGGACGCTTCCACGAGCCGAAACTGAAGGAATACGACTCGGATACCCTGTTTGGCGCGCTGGCGTCGCTCGTCCAGCCACTGCCTCTGTTGGCGCGTCGCTATTGGGAGCAGCGCACCCGCCGTCGGCTGATGCTGATTCACCTGATGCTACGCGAGTACCGCCTGCGCGAGGGACGCTACCCCGACTCGCTGGAGCCGCTGAACCTGCAGGAGCTGGCGATTGACCCCTTCACGGGGCAGCCGTTCGGCTATCGGCTAACGGGCGAGCGGTATCAGCTCCTTAGTGTAGGCGTAGCGGGCAACGGGTAGCATGGGCACGGACATAGGTGTATCCGCCAACAGAGCCAGAGACGCACAGGGTACACTGTAATCTATGGCGCAAGAGGCTATCCAAGAGATTATCTTCGTGGTGCGCGAGTCGTCAGAAGGCGGCTTCGAGGCGCAGGCAGTGGGGCATTCCATCTTCACGGAAGCCGACACGCTGGAAGAGCTGCGCCGTCAAGTGCAGGATGCCGTCCAGTGCCACTTTCCCGAAGAGAGTCGCCCGAGAATTATTCGGCTGCACTTTGTACGAGAGGAGGTTTTGCTTGCGTGAGGCTTCCGCGAGATGTGAGTGGTGATGCGCTCGCACACTTGCTGAAGCGGTATGGCTATCAGGTGACTCGACAAACGGGGAGCCACATGCGCCTGACTTCTACCTATCGAGGCAAAGAGCACCACATCACAATTCCGCGCCATAAGAATTTGCGTGTCGGCACACTCAATAGTATATTGGGGGATATAGCCGACTATCTAATGGTCAGCAAGGAAGAGATTGTTCGTGAGCTGTTCGGCGATAGCTGAAGCACTTTTTTCACGAGTGCTGTTATAATTCTTTCTTACTCTCACGAAGGGCACTCATCGGGTTGGCGTGCATCCAGCGTGTAAGCACCCCCAACGCAAGCAGTCCTAATCCTACGCCGAGTAGGATTCCCCACCCCGTGCGCTGCAGGGAGACAAGCAGCGGGCTGTGCAGGTGGCAGAAGGTGTTCACGATTGACACCTGCCCAATCGTCGCGAGGAACATCACAAGCGGCAGGAAGCGCGTGCGCCCTGTCAGCAGCAGCCACGCGCCGATCACCAGCGCGGGATGCCCGATCAGGAACTCCTTCGTGCGCGGGCGCACCTGCATGACGCTCTCCAGCAGGGCGCGCAGGCGCAACTCCCAGTCGGGCACGGCGCCAGGCGCCTCGTTGCCCGTGCGAACGAGCATCAGCCCCACCGCGCCCAGCACCACCAGCGCAAGCAACGCCTGACCCCACAGCACAGGGTGCGTCAGCCACTCGCGCCAGAAGTCCCACCGCCCGACGACCCACGCCGTGTAGAACACCAGCACGAGCAGTAAGGGTAGCGCGTGCGCCAACTTCACCCCTGCGAACTGGTCTGCCTTGATGAGGAACGGCGTCTCGGCGAGCAGCCCGACGATGTGCAGCGCGCCCATCAGGCTCCACGCGAAGGGCACGAGCAGCAGCCGCGCGCCCTGCCAAGCGAAAGCGGCGAGCAGGTTGAATCCCCCCACTCCCGTACCCTCTCCCCCCTTCTCAAGGGGGGAGAGGGCTGGGGTGAGGGGGGATTCGGAGTTCACCCGCGCAAGCCACGCCATCGCCACGACGCCGACCGTCGGGAACAGCAGCGCGGCAGCGAGCGCAACCGCCTTGCGCCCCAGCGGGAGCAGGCACAGCAACGCGAACGCAACGCCCAACACCAGCGGCGCGAACGCCCAGACGCCCTCCCGACGGAACAGCGTCAGCGCCCAGCCCGCCAGCACGCCCACTCCCAGCCCCACCAGCGCGAACTGCCACGCGGGGGGCTGCAACGCCTCAAACGGGTGCGCGCCCGACTCGCGAATCGCGTAGCCCGCGCGGTGCAGCCGTCGCTCCAACTGCTGCAGGATGTCGCGGAGGGTCGGCGTGTCCACGCCCGCCGCACGCAGGTACAGCACACGGATGTTGCGCTCCTGTGCCGCGCGTTCCAGCCGTTCCACAATCTCGCCAGGCGACAGCAGCAGCGACTCGGCAAGCCCAACGCTATGCACGCGCACAGTACAATCGGGAATCGCCTGCATTAAGTCGCCTGCCCCCGCCTGCTTCGCGAACTCGATGGCGCCGAAGCGCATCGCGTTCGCCCGGATGTTGTGCGCGGTCGCTTTGACGCCCGCGCGGTAGCCCAGCACTTGGTCGCCCGCAAAAATCAGCAGCGACGCGCCCTGCTCCCGCGCAAAGAGCAGGCTGCCCCGCAACGCAAGCGGGGTGATGCCTTGCGGGTTGATTAACCGCGCCACAATCGGCTTGCCGCCTGCCCGTACCTGCGCGACCTGCACGGGGTCTAAGCCCAGCCCCAGCTGCGTGATTACGAGCGGGTCGCCGACGACCCAGAACCGCGCGCCCGACTGGGAGCGCACCTCCACCGCGGGCGCGTCTTGGGGCGGCTGCAGTTCCACCCGTGCCTTGAGCGCAAGCACGCGCTTCGCCTGCTGGAAGCGCGCCTCGCTAAGCAGGTAGGTCGGCGTCGGCGCGGCAACGGGCATGCCCCAGTCGGCGAGCGTGCCTTCGGTGAGCGCGACGCTGAACGGCGTGCTGAACCCGCGCAGCCACTCGGCGACGGTCTTGCCCGACGCGCTCGCCCACTGCGCCACATCGGGGTAGTCCAGCACAACCTCCACCGCGCGGTTCGCCTGCTCCACCCGCAGTCGCTGCAGCGCGAGCGCGCCCGCCGCCAACGACGAGATGACCAGCCCCAGCGCCAGCAGCCCGCCCGATAGCCTCATCGCACGACGCGCCTGCCGTCGTACACAGGCGACACCCGACGCTGCTTGCGAATGTAGTCCGCAACCACATCAAGCAGCACCTTGCCCGTGTCGGCATACGAGACGCCCAGCGGCTTCAGGTAGCGATCGGCGAAGTAGGAGTTCGTCGTGCCCTTGTAGACGCGCTCGTCCTCAATCGGCGCGCCGTTGATGGTCGCTTCCACCAATTGGCGGTTCTCCACGCGATAGCGGATGCCGCTCACCGTCGGTCGCTGCTCGGCAAGCAGGCGTTTCAGGTCGCGCCCTGTGATTTCGAAGCGCACCACCGTGTTGCCGAAGGGCATCATCCGCGCCAGGTCGTAGTAGGTAATCGCCCCACGCGCCAGCTCGATGCGGATGCCGAACATGTTCTGCAGGTCGAAGTCCACCCCGAAGGTCGCCCGCACCGCGTCGCCCACGAGGTAGTAGTGCGCGAAGTCGTCGCCGCGCTGCACAAAGTCGTCCGTCGCCTCGCCCACGATGCGCCCGTACTTGCCCGCGATGCGCTTCCAGTAGCGGTTCAGCACGCGCTGCGTCTCGGCATGGTCAGGGATGTCGGCGGTAATCGGGATGAGTTGCCCCTTGTAGCCGACGAGTTCCAAGCGGTTGGTGTCTATATCGCGCCAGAAGAGCAAGTCCAGCCTGCCCAGTTCGCCACCCCACTGGTGCGCCTGCACAATCACCGTGCCGCCCAAGTTCACGGGCGACTTTTGCTGCCATTCGATGAAGCGCGGCTCGGCAAGGCGCGTGTGCGAGTGCCCGCCGACAATCACATCGATGCCAGGCACTTCACGCGCGAGCCGCTCGTCGTCGCTGATACCCAAGTGCGAAATGAGAATCACCACATCTGCCTGCTGGCGTAACTGGGGCACGAGTTCCCGCGCGACTTCGAACGGGTTCAGCACCTGCACACGCTCGCGCGCCCCGCGATAGTTCTGCGTGTCGGTTATCACCAGCCCGAACAGCGCGATGCGCAACTCGCCAACCTGCGTGATGACATACGGGGGCACAAGCGGCTCGCCCGTGTCGCGATAGCGCAGGTTCGCACACACCGTCTGGAAGCGGCTCATGCGCACCAAGCGCAGCACCTCCTCCAGCGGATTGCTGAACTCGTGGTTGCCCAGCGTGCCGAAGTCGTAGCCGCAGGCGTTCATGCACGCCACATCCGCTTCACCGCGAAACTCCAGCGAGAACGGCGTGCCGTCCATGTAGTCGCCCGCGTCGATGACCAGCACAGGGTAAGGCTGCAGTTGCTCGCGTAGCCGCTGAATCAGCGTCGCCCGACGCGCCACCCCGCCGATGTTCGTGCGGTGCGCCATCTGCGCCACTGGCGAATCGGGCGAGACGCCTTCGGGGTAGCTGAAGGGGAGCAGATGTCCGTGCGTATCGTTCGTATGCAGGATCGTGAGACGGAACCATCGCTTGCTGGGGTCTGCGCTGTAGCCAAGCTGCAGCACAACGCCCAGCAAGCCGAAAGTGAGCCACAGTTTTTTCATGGCTATTTCTCCGACTTGGCGGCTTGCGCCGCTTTCATCGCTTCCTTCCGACGCTGCTTGAGCCGTTTCATGCGCCGATGACGGCGCTGTCGCAATTCACGCTCACGCATTCGCATAGGCAACAACCTCCATTCCAAGACTGGCGACCGTACCGTCGCGGGGCTAATTCTACCCTGTGTGCTGGAATGCGTCGGCGGGTACACTATCCTTCGATGGGCTACTACATGCGAGCGGAGATTGGTGAGCAGCCCGAAGTGCTGCGGCGTATCGCCGACGAGGAGTATCGCGCGATACAGAGCGTTGCCCAGCAGATACGCGACCACGAGATTAGTGCGGTATTTCTCGCGGCACGGGGCACTTCCGACAATGCCGCCGCCTACTTCAAGTACCTGTTCGAGATTCAGAACGGCATCCCGTGTGGGTTGGCGGCGCCCTCGGTGGTCACGATGTACCGTGCGAACTTGCACTGGCGCAGCGCGTTAGTAGTTGGCATCTCACAGTCGGGTCAGGCGCCCGATGTGGTGGAGTACCTCGCGCACGCGCGTGCAAACGGTGCGCTGACCGTTAGCATCACGAACGATCCCGAATCACCGCTGGCGCACACCAGCCACTTCACCCTGCAAATTCGCGCAGGCGCGGAGCACAGCGTCGCCGCGACCAAGACCTACACAGGCACGCTGGCGGTCATCTACCTGCTGTCGGCAGCCGTGCGCGGGCAACACGATGCGCCCCAACAGATTCACCACGCCGCCGCACTTATCGAGCAGACGCTGCAACAGACCGAGCCGCGCCTGCAAGACATCGCCGACCGCTACCGCTACATGCGCGAGTGCGTCGCGCTGGCACGCGGAGTCAACCAAGCCACCGCGCAGGAGACCTCCCTGAAACTCATCGAGACCTGCTATGTGATGTGCAAAGCGTATTCCATCGCCGACTTCATGCACGGTCCCTTCGCGCTGATTGAGCCAGGTTTCCCGTGCGTGCTCTTCGCGCCCGATGGGGCAACCTTCGCAACAGCGTTGGAGAGTGCGTCTAAACTACGCGCAGGCGGTGCCGAGACCATCCTCTTCGCCAGCAACGACGAGATTCTGAAACTCGCCCGCACGCCTATACCGATGCCCGCAGGCGTGCCTGAAATGCTGTCCCCCATCGTGTATGCCGTAGCGGGACAACTGTTCGCGTATCACTTGGCACTCGCACGCGATTTGAACCCTGACCAGCCGCGCGGACTGCAGAAGGTCACCAAAACGCTGTAGGCTATGGAAATCCTGCGCACCATCGATTCGGTTCGGCAGTGGGTACGGGCGCAGCGCACTGCGGGGCGCGCCATCCACTTCGTGCCCACGATGGGCTACTTCCACGAAGGGCACCTGAGCCTGATGCGCCGCGCCCGCGCAGACGGCGGCGCAGTCATCGTAAGCATCTTCGTCAACCCCTTACAGTTCGGACCCAACGAAGACCTTGAGCGCTACCCGCGCGACTTCGAGCGCGACCGCCAGATGGCGCAATCGGTCGGTGTGGACGCAATCTTCGCTCCCGAAGTCAACGAAATGTATCCTGCAGGCTACCAGACCGAAGTGCGCGTGCGAGAACTCTCGAAGCCCCTGTGCGGCAGGTCGCGACCAGGGCACTTCGAGGGCGTGGCGACAGTAGTGCTGAAACTGTTCAACATCGTCACGCCCGACCGAGCCTACTTTGGGATGAAAGACTACCAGCAGTTGCGCATCATCCAACAGATGACGCGCGACCTGAACCTGCCGATTGAGATTGTGCCGTGCCCGATTGTGCGTGAGGCGGACGGGCTGGCGATGTCGTCGCGGAATGTGTACCTGTCGCCCGACGAGCGCGCCGCTGCGACAGTGCTGTATCGTAGTTTGCAGTGGGCGCAGGCACAGTACGCCGCAGGCGAGCGCGACGCCTCCAAACTGCGCGAGGGTGTCTACGCACAAATCGCCGCTGAGCCGCTGGCGCGTATCGACTATGTGGAAGTGGTTGATGCCGAGACGCTGCAACCGATTGAGCGCATTGAGCGTCCCGCGTTGGTCGCGGTGGCGGCATTCTTCGGCGCGGCGCGCCTGATCGACAACTGCATCTTAGAGGGCTGACGCCAGCGCAACCGCGCGCTCAATAGAGGTCAGCACGACCTGTCCCTTGTCGGGTGCGCGCTCGGCTTCGGTTAGCACCACAACTCCTGCGCGTCGGGCGTGCGCTTCGGGCAGCAATGTCTGCAGCCGTTCCGCCTCGTCGGGCAGCAGGGCGACCTCGAAGGCGTCGTGGGTACGCCAGAGCGCGAGAATCGCCAGCGGCTTGCCATACGCCGCCAGCCCAATCGCGCCGATTTGCCCCTCCTGACGCGCCACCTCCAACGCTTCCAACGCGCCACTGAGTTGCGTCTCGTTGGGAATCTCGTGCAGGCTGAGGAAATAGTAGTCGATGTGCGTGCGTCCGACGGCGCACAGCGTCTCGATGATGTGCGACTGCACCAGGTTCGCCGCGATTCGTGCGTCGGGGGCTTGTAGTAGCAGGTTCGTCGGCGTAGCGACCGCAATCTGAAGCCGATTCGTTCGCTCGCGCAGGAACCGCCCCCACAGCGCAGGCGCAGGCGAAATGTCCAGCGTCTCAATCGGCGAGGCAAGCAGCGCGTCCATAAGGCGTTCCGCGCGTTCCTCTGCTGAGCCTTCACCCCTGAGATGCCCTCGCGCCCACACGGGGAACACATACCGATTTGTGCGTCCCAGAAGCACCTGATTCATGGCTGGATGCGTGCGATGGCGAGAGTGTACCCTGCGTAGGCGAGCGGATTGGCAGGGTCGTAGTCGCCGCCGAGCGTTTGGAGGAGTTGCAAGGCACGGGTGCGCCAGCGTGCGTCGCCTGACGCTCGGGTGTACTCGTACATTGCGAGCGCGAGCAGCGCGTTATCGGCGGGCATATCGGCGTCGTCTGCACTCATGCGCACAGGCATGACCTTGAAATCGCCCCACTGCTTGCTCTGTGAGGCGTCGTAGAAACCGCCCGTCGGGTCGGCATAGTCGCGCCAGATGCGTCGCAGCAGTTGCTCCGCAAGTTGCAAGGCGCGCGGGTTGGGCTGCAGCTGATGCACGCGCACGGCGGCGCGTGCCACCAGCGCGAGGTCGGGCATCCAGTCGCTGCTTGTGCGCGTCGTGCTGTGGTATAGGTCGCCGCGCAGGGTGCGCGCCGCACGCAGCGTCTCCAGCACGCGCGAGGCGGTCTGACGCGCCCAGTGCGCCTGCGGATCCAGCATCCCAAAGGTCTCGGCGTAGTCTGCCAGTGCGATTATCGCGTAGGCGTTCGCGTCCGTAAACAGCGTCGGGTCGCTTTGGGGCAAGCCACGCCCTCGCGCGACAGCGGTGCGCAGTTTGGGTGGGGCGAGCGAGGCGATAAAGCCTGCGGGTCGCTCGCGGTAAAACTGCGTGCGCAGTCCGTCCGCCAGTTCGTGCGCGACCCAGCCGAGTTCGGGGTCAAGGCGCGCGGCACGGCTATACAGGCTCAGCAGGCGAGCATGCTCGATTAGGCGCGCGCCGCCTGTCGGTTTGCCCTCGGCGTCGATACCATCGTGCAGCGCGTGAACCGTCTTGCGCTCGGCGTCCCAGTAAGGGCTGTTGCGCAAGGCGCGCAGGCGAGCAAACAGCGTCTCCTGCGCCAGCGCGCTTCCTCGCTCCGCCAGCGCCAGTAGCGTCTCCAGGTGGGTAAGATGGAACGCAGGTAGCGTGCTGCTTGGCTCGGTCGACTCCGATGGCAGTGGCGGCAACGCGGTCAGGAACGCTACATCCACCCCCGAAATGGTCGCTGCGCGTGCGGGGCGCGCCCAGCGCTCGTTCCACGCACGCTCCAGCTGCTCCGCCATCTGCCGCGTCTGTTCAGGGCGCGTGCGGTACATCTGGCTCAGCTCTTCCAAGTGGCGCATCAGCTCAGCGCGGGTGTCGGGCGCAACGGCGCGAATAGGCTTGCCATCGGGGGTAAAAAACGCCACAATCGGATATTGATTAGGCGCGCCCATCAGCTGCGCCAGTTGACGCAAGTACCGCGCTCGCTTGGGCGCCGCGTCTGCGTCGACTTTAACGGCGACGAACTCGCGGTTAATCAAGTCCGCTACGCCCGAATCGGAGAACGCTTCGATGCCCAGCCGTTGGCATCGCCCCGACCAATATGCGCCCAGCTCCATCAGCACCAATCGGTCCCGCTGCTTCGCGCGTTGAAAAGCGTCCTCGCTGCACGGCTGCCAGTCCACCAACTGGTACTGCCCACTGCGCAGGTAGGTTTCGGGACAGTTTTGCAGGGCGTTCGGATGTTGCTCGCGCTCCAGCCTACGCAAACTGATACCCAGCCATGCCAGCAGCACGATTAGCATGCACACGCCGCTTAGCACAGCAAAGCGCGGCGCGTACCGCTCTACCGTCGCGAGATACTCTGGGGTCAGCCCGCTCACAGTTGTAGTATACCGTCAGTGGTCGTGCCCGCAGCGGATGGTGACCTCCACAGGCTGTTCGTCGCTGGGCGGCGGTGCAACGCGCGTGCGCCCGACGAAGTAGGCACAGTAGGCAGTCTTCAAGGTGTTGAGGTCGCTCACGGTAATCTTCAGCGGTACATTCGAGACAAAGGTCGGGTACATCATATCGTCGGGGTTCTGGCTATGCCCGCCGATGCCAAGTGCATGCCCAAACTCGTGCGCGGCAACGCTGCGGATGTCTATCGGGTTCTTGCCTTGCACGCCGATCTCTACTTTTGCGCTGATCAGCTTCCCGCTGCTGGGGTAGTAGGTGTAGGTCGTCAGCCCATTGCGCGTGTTGGGCTTGAAAGAGACTCGTATCTGCGCACCATCGGGTGAATTGACCTCACGATAACGCACCACATAGCCCGTTGCCTCCACCCACTGGTCAAAGCCCTGCAGCGCAAGCGTGCGGTAGTAGTCCGAGTAGTTCGCGTCGCGCTCGAAGTAGACCGTCACGGGAAACCGCTCCCAATAGAGCAGTCGCTCCAGCAAGGGCACATAGTTGGGCGTGAAGGTCTCGGCGGAGCAGATGCGCTGCTCACCCGAAGTTGCGCCACCTCCGCAGCCCGCAAGCAGTAATCCAGCCCACGCCGCAATCACCCCAAAAGTCAACCACTGGCGCATATCGGCTCTCCTTACTAACGCCCAGCTGCCCCCAATTTCGTGGGTGGCATTCTGTGGTATAATTTACCTCGATTTTGGAGGCGATAACCGATGAAGACTGGAATTCACCCAAAGTATGTTGTTGCAACGGTGCGTTGCGCGTGCGGCAACAGTTTCGAGACGCTCTCCACCAAAGAGGAGATTCGCGTTGAGGTGTGCGCGGCGTGCCACCCCGCGTTCACGGGCGAGGTTACCCAACGCGTGATTGACACCGAAGGGCGCGTGGAGCGCTTCAAGCGCAAGTACCAGAACTACGGCAACCGTTGATGGGCACGCAACGACCCGCGTACTGGCGTTACGGGGGGCAGGCGGTCATCGAAGGCGTGATGATGCGCAGCCCCCGCTATTTCGCTATTGCCTGCCGTACGCCCGACGGCGGGATGATTGTGCATGCTGAACCCATCGAGAAGACGATCCTCGGCAAACTGCAATTTCTGAACCGTCCCCTGCTACGCGGGATTTTCATGCTCATCGACTCGCTCGCTCTGGGCATCAAGTCGCTCCACTTCTCCAGCCAAGTGCAAATGCAACACGATCCCCAAATCAAGCCCGTGTCCAAGCCTGTGCAGGATATTGCAATCGGCGCGTCTGCGCTGGGCGGGTTCGCAATCGGGATGTTCTTGTTTTTTGTGCTGCCGACACTGCTGACCGATTGGCTCGCACGCGAGGGTTGGGGCGCAACGGCACGCAACATGGTCGATGGCGGGCTGCGGATTGCGATTTTCCTGCTCTATGTGGGGCTGACTGGGCTAATGCCTGACATTCGGCGCGTGTTCCAGTATCACGGTGCGGAACACAAGGCGATTAACGCGCTGGAGGAGGAGGGCGTCGTATCGGTGGAGGCGGCGCGCCGCCAAACGCGCCTACACCCGCGCTGCGGCACCAGCTTTGTGCTGCTGGTGCTGATTCTGAGCATCTTCGTGTTCGCACTTCTGGGGCGACCGCCTGCGTATGTTCGGATTCCCATGCACCTTGCCCTGCTGCCCGTGATTGCCAGCATTACCTACGAGATTATTCGGCTGGCAGGGATGTTCAAAAGCGGCTTTCTGGCACGGGTGCTGCTGGCACCAGGGCTGTGGACGCAGTATCTAACGACGCGCGAACCGACAGACGACCAGATCGAAGTCGCTGTTGCCGCTCTGCAAAAAGTGCGCGAACTGGAAGAGGGCGTGCTGACGACGGAAAGCGTCAGCGAGCCAGCAGAATCGGCATAATCACCTCCCTTGCGCTGCCTCCCAGATTCGAAGCAGGCGCGTTAGCAGCGGCTCCACCTGCGTTAGGGGGTACTGCGTTGCTGAATCTGATAGGGCGCGTTCGGGGTCGGGGTGCACCTCCATAAACAGCGCGTCGACACCTACGGCAACCGCCGCGCGCGCGAGCGGCTCAATAGAGGCGCGGTCGCCACCCGACTGCTTGCCCGCCCCCCCAGGACGCTGCACGCTGTGCGTGGCGTCGAACACCACAGGCACGCCGAACCCGCGCAGTATCGGCAAGCCCGCCATGTCGACCACCAGCGTGTTGTAGCCGAAACTTGTGCCCCGCTCGGTCAGCAGCACCCCCGACGCGCCGAACGCCCGCAACTTGTTCACGATGTTGCCCGCGTCCCACGGCGCGAGGAACTGCCCCTTTTTGACATTCACGGGCTTGCCCGTGCGTGCCGCCGCCGCCAGCAAATCGGTCTGCCGACACAAAAACGCGGGAATCTGCAACAAGTCTACCACCTGCGCCACAGGTTCCGCCTGCCAACTCTCGTGGATGTCGGTCGTCACGGGCACGCCGAACTCGCGCCGAATGCGCGCCAGCACTTCCAACCCCACCTCCAGCCCATGCCCGCGAAACGAGTCGTGCGATGTACGGTTCGCTTTGTCGAACGACGCCTTGAAGATATAGGGCACGCCCAGCCGCTCGCACACGCGCGTCATATGCTCCGCCACCCGCTGACACAGTTCGAGGCTTTCAATGACGCATGGTCCCGCAATTATCCCCAGCGTGTCCGCGCCAATCACTACCTCGCCGACAGCAACCGCCTGCATACGCCGAGTATACCTGAGCGCGAATGGTATAATACCCCTGATGGCGTCGCGTCCTACGGTGTCGGTAATCACGCCTGCGTACAATGTCGCGCCCTACATCGGGCAGTGCATCGAGTCGGTGCAGGCGCAGACCCTCGCGGACTGGGAGATGCTCATCGTGGACGACGCCTCTACCGACGAAACCCCTGCCGTTGTACAGCGGTATCTGGGCGACCCACGCATTCGCTATATGCGCAACGAGCAGAACTTGGGACCAGGCGCGACGCGCAACCGCGCCCTTGATACTGCGCAGGGCGAGTGGATTGCGATTGTGGATGCCGACGACTGGATTGCCCCTGAACGGCTGGAGAAGTTAGTGCACTTCGCTGAGGCACAGGGCGTGGAGATGGTCGCCGACCTGCAGGTCTACCGAACCGAGTGGGGCAGCGTCTATCAGGTGAGTTGGGCGACCTACGCCAAGCCCCCGAAAGCTCCGCACCGCTACACCCTCGAACAGGTCATTGCGGCGCACCCGTCGTTCAAGCCGCTGATTCGGCGGGCGTTCCTAAACGAGAAACAGATCCGCTACCCGACAACCATCCGCATCGGCGAGGATTACGCCTTCTATGTCGAGGTACTTCTCAACGGGGGACGGTTCGCGCTGCTGCCTGAACCGATGTACTATTATCGCGTGCGCCCAGGCACGACGGTGACGCGCTATGACCCCCTTGAGGAGCGTCGCAAGGCGGTGGAGTACCTGCTGCAGTTGCCTGAGACGACGCCACGCATCGCGGGGCTACTGCGGCGGGCGCATCAGCGCGACCGCGCCTATGCGCTCTACCCCCAGTTCGCGCGGAGCGTCAAGCGCGGCGACTGGCACACAGCTGTGCGACTCCTGCGTGAGTCGCCCCGACTGGCGTGGATGCTGCTCGCAGGGCTGCCAAGCGCGCTTTACCGACGCCTGTTCGACCGCGAAAAACTTGTAGACCCCTGGCGCGAGACGATACACAAGGAGGTTCACCGCTGATGCCACGAGCCGTCGTGACGGGAGGCGCGGGCTTTATCGGCTCGCACTTGGTCGATCGGCTCATTGCCGAAGGCTGGCATGTGGTCGTCATAGACAACCTCATCACAGGGCGCGAGGAGAACCTGCAGCACCTAATGGGACGCCCCGACTTCGAATTCATCCGCCACGATGTGTGCGAGCCGTTCGATGTCGACGGACCAGTAGACTATGTGTTCCACTTGGCGTCGACGGCAAGCCCTGTGGATTTTGTGCGCCACCCGCTGGAGACGCTGCGAGTCGGCTCGTATGGCACGGAGAACGCGCTGGAGTTAGCCGTGCGCAAGGGGGCGAAGTTCCTGTTCAGCTCCACTTCGGAGGTCTACGGCGACCCGTTGGTACACCCGCAATCGGAGGACTACTGGGGCAATGTGAACCCGATAGGGGTGCGTGGGGTCTACGATGAGGCAAAGCGGTACGCCGAGTCGCTGGTGATGGCGTACCACCGCTACAAGGGCGTGGACACGCGCATCGCGCGGATTTTCAACACCTATGGCGAGCGCATGCGCTTGGACGACGGGCGCGTAGTGCCGAATTTCGTGTGCCAGGCGCTGCGCGGCGAGCCGATTACGGTCTATGGCGACGGCAGCCAGACGCGCAGCTTCGGCTATGTATCTGACCTCATAGAAGGCATCTGGCGACTGGCACACACCGACTATCACCTGCCCATCAACATCGGCAACCCCGAAGAACACACGATTTTGGAGTTCGCGCAGCTTATCAAGCAACTTACGGGCAGCGATAGTCCGATTGTGTTTCGCGAGTTCCTCACGCCTGACGACCCGAAACGGCGTTGCCCCGACATCACGCGGGCACGCCAAATTCTGGGCTGGGAACCACATGTGTCGCTGGAGGAAGGGCTGCGGCGCACCATCGAGTATTTCCGCGAGCGGGTTTAGCAGGCATCCTGAAGGAACTGGTGTAGCTCCTCTTCCCGTGCATCCCAGAACACCCAGCGTGCCGCTAACTCCAGCGCTTTTTGAGGCGACACCAGCGCGACCAGCAGCGGACGCATCCATCCCCAGCGCGCCTTCCAGTCCCAGTTCGCCTCATGGCATAGCACCGCGCGCACGCCGTAGTACGCCAATCGGCGTAGCGGAACCTGCGGCACATCCGTGGGCATGTGCCGACTGAGCTGCAACATCAAGCGGAGCAGATTCAGCGACGGCAGCGAGTACTCTAAAGCGGGGTGAGGTTCCATCCCCTGCTTTCGCGCATGCGCACGAATGACCGCCACGCGCGCCAATCCGTGGCGCACTTCTCGCACGACGCGCTCCCAGCGGGGCGGCATTCCCTGATAGAGATTCGCACCGTGAATGCGGTAATACGCCAGTGTCTCGTCGAGAAACGCGAGGGCGCCATAGAATGGAGCCGCCAGCAGCAGCGGTAAATCGGCGCTAATCCGCCACAGCGCCTCATCCAGCGGGAAGGTCGCCTCGACCGCGCGCCGTGAGAAGGCATTCCCGCTGGTGGGTGTCCATGGGTACGAGATGCTACGCAACAGCAGAGGGCGCAGGTCGCCCTCAGGTGGGCGACGCGACGGTAAGGTGCGTCCCAGCGACCGCCCATCAGCACCCACGCACTCCAAGCGCCACTCCACCATCGCCAACGAGTCGTCCCAACGCGCCGCCACCCGCTCCAACAACTGCGGCGCCCAGTAGTCGTCCGAATCCAGAAAGCAAATCACCTCCCCGCGCGAAGCCGCGACCCCCGCATGGAACGCCGACGCCTGCCCGCCGTTCTCCTTGAAAATCACCTGCACGCGGTCGGCGTACCGCTGGATAATCGCGCGCGACTCGTCGGTCGAACCGTCGTCGACGACGATTATCTCGCGATGCGGGTAGGTCTGCGCCAGCGCGCTCTCGATTGCCGTCGCCACGAACGGCGCGTAGTTGTAGTTGTTGATAATCACACTAATAAAGGGCTGTGCCATCGCTGCTATTTATACCCTTTGCACCCCCTGCGGCAATATACCCGTAACCTGGGTTGGATTACGCACCCTGATGACAAGCAAGTTAGGTCGCTTTACCAGCCCTAACGCCTCCTATGGCTGGGAGCGCATCGCGCGCACTTCGTGAAGCAGTTCGCGCAGTGCACGCTGACTGGCAGGCAACAGAAACACGCCAAGCGCAAGCAGGGGCGCGTAGAACGCAACGGGCGCAAACAGCGCAATCCCCAGCGCACTCGCCCAGAGTAGATTCATCCCGTAGCGCGGCTTCCCAATGTAGCGCGATACTCCACGATGCAAAAACACATTGTTCGGCAGGTGCGCCAAAAAGTTGGCAACACCATACCCCAAAACCGCGTATCCCTTCGGTGCGAGGTAGGTAAGTAAGGCAGTTAGCCAGTAAAAATTAATCACAAACAGCAACGCTGCTTTCGTGACCACATGCGGCTGCCGAATCACATACAGCGCCTGCGCTTGCGTACTAAAAGTCGCGGTCAACAGCTGTTCGGAGACCAGCAACGCCAGCGTGAGCACGGCAAGCCGGATATCCCACTCCGCGCCAAACAACAGGGGGAGCAGATACCACGCGCCCAAAACGAACAGCAGACTGACCCCACCTAAACTGAGGATTTGCGCTTGCGGCGAGATGTAAAGCACATGGAGCATCTTGGCAGGTTCCTTCTGTAGACGGGCAAGCACTGTGGTAGTCACGCCTCGAATCGACGCCTGCGCGAAGTTCAGTAAGTTCAGCAGTCGCTCGGCAAGTGCGAAGTAGCCGACCGCTTCCTTGCCTGCAAGCGGCAATAGCACCAGCGCAGGCGCGAGATTCTTCGCGTAATACAGCCACTCCGACATCGCCTGCGCAAAGGCGTACTGGAGCATATCCCGCAGCCGCTCCCGATTCCAGTACCAGCGCGGCACATACCGAGAACTCAGATACGACGCGGTGCAGGTGGTCAGGATTGCCGCCCAGAAGGAACAGACCAGCGCCCACACGCCGTAGCCGCCGAGTGCAAGCGGTATGCCAACAGCGTAGGAGGCGATTTGTGCGCTTATGTCGATTGCCGCCATCCGTCGGTAGCGTAGGGCGCGCTCCAGCAACGCTTGCGAGACCATCGTCGCCGCAAACAGCGGCAACCCCGTCCATACCGCCACTGCCACTGGTAAAAACAGCGATTCCGTAATCCACAGCCTGCCCAAGGTGCCTGTTAGCCCCAGCGCCGCTAACACCAAAATCCCGCTGAAGCCAACCAGCCACCAGAACGCCTGATGCGCAGTTTTTGCCAAATGCTCTTCTTCACAGCGCACAAGGTAGAGGCGAATGCCCATCCCCACAATCTGGGTCATAAAGGTGTAAACGCCAACCACGGCGGCAAACAGCCCGTAGTTCTCGGGACCGACGACGCGCGTGACATAGAGCATCCCGACCGCTGAGAGCGCAATACTAAACGCTCGGCGCAGGCTCATGTAGAGGCTGCCTTCTACTGCGCGTTTGCGAAGATCACGCATCGTCTATGGGAACATCGATTCCTGCGGGCGCGAGCCGCTCGCGCAGCAGCGGCGCCGCGCGCGTCCCCACCCAGTTTTCCCAGTCTGCTACGGTGGGCGTAGCGGGCAGTGGCTGTAAGTGTCCCTCGTCACTCAAGCGATAGAGGCGCCACCCGCGCGCCCGCAGATAATCCGCCAACTGCTGCACCGAGTAGCCATACTCGGCAGCGTTCTCGGCATTCGCCTCGATAAACAGAAAGTCGGTTCGCTGCAGCGTCTGTTCTGCGCCTTCCAGCACAAATAGTTCGTAGCCCTCTACATCGATCTTGAGTAAGGTGAGCGGCTGTTGGGCGCACTCGAGGCTGTCCAGTCGCTTCGCTGCCACCCGCAGCATGCGCGTCTCGGGCGCGGGGTGAACAAGAACGCGGTTCAGGTCATCCGTATGCAAGTCCGTGAAACACACCTCGCCTTCCTGATGACCTAACGCAAGGTTGTAGAGGTGCAGATTGTCCAGCCGATTGAGCGCGGCATTTGCCTTCAGGTAGCCGAAGATGCGCGGGTGAGGCTCGAAAGCATACACTTGGGTGGCAGGTCCCAGCGACTTGGCAAGTGGGATGGCATGCGAGCCGACATTCGCGCCCACATCGAAGATGATGTCTCCTGACCGAAGCAACTGGCGCAGAAAACGGAGGTCGCGCGCACCGTGCCAGCGGGACGCATGAAAAAACATCAGATGCGTAAGCGGTGTATCGAACAGCCAAAACCGCGCCCCCGCGTACCGAAAGCTCACTTTCTCATGTGCGCGGATGCTTTTGAGCAGATGGAACAGGAGGTACCGCGCGGGCGACTCCCAGGGTCGGCTCTGCTGGTAGAGCCAACGCCAGTGGCGAATCGCTTTGCGCCACGCGGCAATCGATCGTGTGTCGTCCACCAAGAGGATTATACCAATCCCCTACTCTCGAAAACGATACCGCAGCAGAGTCCAGATTGCCTCAAGCCCGTCTGTCCAGCGGATCTTTTTGCCCTCTGCCTTGCGACGCGGGCGATAGCGCGTCAGCTCCACCTCGTGGATGGGAATCCCGCGCTTGAGGGTCTTTGCCGTGACCTCAGGGCAAAACTCGAAACGCTCGCATTTGAGGTTCATCGAGCGCAGGAGCTCTGTCCGAAAGGCTTTGTAGCAGGTCGCCTCATCGGAGAGCGGATACCCAAACAGGACTCGCACCGCCCACGCTAAAATGCGATTGGCAATCTTGTTGGGAAATGGCATATCGGGGGGTAATCCCTTGAAAAAGCGCGAGCCATAAACGACCTGCGCTTCGCCTTTGATAATCGGTTCGACCACTTTGGGGATTTCTTCAGGGTCGTACTCTAAGTCGGCATCCTGAATAATCACGATGTCGCCTGTGGCATGCTGGAGCGCCGTGCGGATGGCAGCGCCCTTGCCCCGATTTTGTGCGTGCCGTAGCGCCACGATATCGGTCTGCTCCGCGAGGATGTCGGGCGTTTTGTCGGTGGAGCCATCGTCGACCACGATAATCTCTTTGCGGAACGGCGCACGGCGCAATCGCTCCAGTAGCTCCTGCAGCGTGTCTTCCTCGTTGTAGATTGGCACAATCACCGAAATCAGCGGCTCATTCATGGAGACCCTCTTATTATACGCCGATTGGGCACCTCTTGGGTATTATTCCCCAAGAATGCGTGCGGCGTGCCTGAGGATACTACGGCGTTTTGCCGAGCTTGGGGGGCAGCCCCGAATGATTCTCCTCACAGCCGCGGCGCTGCGCCTTGCATTTTTGATAGTGTTAGCGCCTTGGCACAACGACTTCGAGCGGTTTGTGGCACACGCGCCAAATGCTGACTCAGGATCCTACCACGAGGTTGCCCTGTTTCTGATGCGCTTCTGGAACCGCCCTGAGGCGGCACGGGCAGCGTTGAGTCAAGACCCTGAACTGGTGCACGCAATTCTCAACCGTCCTCCGGGCTACCCGATGGTGTTGGCGCTCGTGTATAGTATCTTTGGGATTCGCCCCTTCGGCGTCATTGTACTCCAGATAGCCTTGGATGTGCTTGGCTGCTGGCTCGTATTGCGGGGACTGCGTGATGAATTTGGGACGCGCGGCTCGGCGTTGGGTGGGTGGCTCTATGCTGTGAATCCGCTGCTCATTACTTACACAGGACATGTTCTGTCGGAGAGTCTGTTTGTGTTTCTTTTGACTGCCGCGCTCTATCTTCTCCTGCGTTTGCGGGCAGACGCGCCTGCATGGCAAGCGTTCTTGCTGGGGTTAGTGGTCGGGCTTGGGGTCAGTGTACGCGCCAGCCTGCTCTATTTGGCGCCCGTGTTGGGGCTAATCCTGCTGACCCTCCATCGTTCGTGGGCGCAGCGGGGGCACGCCGTCGGGCTGTACCTGTTGGGGCTGGCGTGTGTGATTGGTATATGGAAGGGCTACAACTTCGTTCACTACGGCTCCACGCGACTGACACTGTCGGGCGAGATCCACTTATTGCATATGGCGGCATACATTCGGGCTGGCATGCAAGAGGGACCTTCGGCAGCTCGTGCCCCGCTAATCGCAGCGGCGTGCCAGCGCATGCAGGCAGACGGTCTCGATCCGAACCGAGCGATTTTTGAGCGTGGGCGATACTATCGTGCCGTGTTTCTGGAGGAGTTCCATCGGCAACCGCAGGTGTTTCTTCGGGAATGGCTGCGAGGGATGGCGATATTCTGGCGCTCGGCTGGGGGAGTTGATGTAAACAGCGACCAGTTGCGTCAGTGGCATCCGCTCCTATATGTTTTCTGGGTGTATCACCTTGCTTATCTCTGCCTAATCTGTGTCGGTTGTTGGGTGGCGCTGCGCACTCCAGAAATGCGCATGTGGGGCTGGCTCTTTCTGATTGCTGCCGTCTACTTCACAGCAACGGCAGGCTGGGCAGGTCAACCGCGCTACCGCCTACAAGTGTTTCCGTTCTCGATACCGATGATCGCGGCTCTTGGTCGGCAAATGCCAAACCTGCACCTTTTCGGAGACGCCGAGCGCCAGCGCGTGTGAAAAGTGGTGTATAATAGAGCATACGAGAGGAGACGCGATGGCTATGCGCATAGGAATACTCGCTTTGATAGGGCTTTGTCTAGCATCCGTCAGCTTGCAGAGCCAGACTCTCATCAACTACGCTGGCGGGTACGGAAGCTTCGACTACGACTTCTACTACGGCGATGTGAACATCGGGCTGACGCGCGACGGGGTGGCAGAGGGGTTTAGCGTAAACATCCATCCCGACTTCGAGACAAGTTTAGATACAGACGACAAGGTGGCGGGGTTAGCTTCCCAGCGTATCCACTTCGATCGCAACAGCGATACCGGCGCGGCGGCACGCATGACCATGGTGATGCCCTTCCCTACCAACGACTACCCTCAGCCAGGCGAAACGGTACAGATTCGCGTGTGGGTCAAGGCTGCGAACTGGTCAAACGCACGGTTTCGAGTCTTTGTGCGTGGGAGAGACGGCAACAATTCACAAACCCTCTACGATACCAACGCACCGCCCACATCGTGGACAGAGTTGGTCTTCCAGTACACCGTACCTGTTTCCAATCCCCCTGGAATTGCTGTTGAGTTGCGTGTAGATGCTCAAGCGGGTGTCTCGCGTGGAACCATCTGGTACGATGAGTTGCGAACGACTGCGCCTAATCGCTATTGGCGCGATCACAACCCGCGCTCGCTCAAGATTATTGCACCCTATAACCCCGCGTATGAAGAGATCCAAGACGACTGGGTCTACTATGCGCGTGAGTTCGACGCCTTCATCGCCAAGTGGTATGCAATCAAGTTGCTGCGTACGCATCGCCCAGACTTGCAAAATGTCATCTACTACAATGTTATCTACAGCTACCGAACCTCCACCTCTACCAGCTGGGCGGATGCAGACCTGTATGGGTACTGGCTCTGCAACCGAGAGCACCCCGACTGGTTTCTACTCAACATCTATAATCAGCGTCAGCAGTTCGGGTCGTACCTATTCCTGATGGACATCGGCAATCCCGAAACCTCCCAGTGGGCAGCGCAGAACCTCGCGCTCTCAATGACTTACTCGGATCCTGGCAAAGACGCCATCATGCTGGACAGTTTCATCGATTTCTTCTTTTCATCTTTTCACTTGCAGAAGTACCCTACCCCTGCAAGTCGGATTGCTGCGATGGAAAAGCACCTGCGCAACTTCCGCGCCGCGCTGGAAGGACGCAACATCCGGTTCACCGTTAACGCCGCAGGCAGCGGGTACACACGCGACCAGGTGCATACTTATATGATGCGCAAGGGGCTAATAGATGGTTTGCTTTTGGAGCAAGCCTTCACCCACATTTATACCCTACCGCCTGGCTTCGTACCCTTCTATGTTTGGGAGAGCCAGCTAAACACACTGATTGAGAACGCGAACCGCTTGCGCATCGTCTATTCTGGATACTCCTATAGTAATCCCGTAGAGGGACGTCGGCAGAAAATCTACGCCTTAGCGAGTTTCCTACTGTGTGTGGGCGGCGAGATCTACCTGTATCTGGATAAGCACCCGATGGACGGTCCTCCTGGTCGGCAGCGTGCATGGCGTCCCGACGCCGACTTCGATGTGCCTCTTGGCGATCCTACGGGACCGTACCAAGTGCTTTACCGCTCGTCGGACTACGCGGGTGGACTCTACTACCGCCCCTTCCAGAACGGGTTTGTGTTGGTGAACCCAACGGGGAACATCAGTCCGTCCTTCAAGGACGGTGCTGTGTTTACCTACATTCTGGATGCCGACTATTGGGAGTTGTGGTCGGGTCAAGTCTTTCGGGCGGGGACACGCGTGAAGTTGTATCCGAAGCAGGCACGAATTTTCGTGCGTGTATCGGGTCTGCATGGTGGTAGCCCGCCACTCAACCAGATTGACCAGCCCGGGCTACCGATTCCGAAGCCGCAATCCCGCCGCTAAGGTGCCTTTGGGTAGAACCGGGCACGATGCGGGGTTACATGTATCTGCTTGCTCTGTGTGCGGGGCTACGGCTCGCAGTGCTGTTGGCGGTTGCCCCCTGGCAGCCCGAGTCGGTCTCCGCACTGGTTGGCAGTCATGACCCGCAGGGCTATCACAGGCTCGCGCTCAACCTGCTACACGGGAAGGGATATCAGGTTGCCACGACCCAGCCCCCGCCCCCGCAGACCCTGTCGCGCGGGTATCCCGGCGAGTACGAGACGCTCTGGCCGCCCGGCTACCCTGCATTTTTGGCACTCATCTACGCGCTTTTCGGCGTGCGCCTAACCCCTGTGCTGTTGATTCAGGTGATCCTGTCTACACTGGGGTGCTACTGGCTCATGCGGGCAGCAGAAGTGGTCGGCGGCAGGCGCGCGGCACTCTGGGCGGGTGGACTATACGCCGCAGAGCCCGTTTCAATCCTCCTGGCGAACAGCGTGTTGAGTGAAGGGCTTTTCATCCCTCTACTCTGCCTGGCGGTGTTCCTGCTGGTGCGGGCGATGACGACAGTGAATCCGCGCACAGAGCGGCTTTTGCTGTTCGGATTAGGCGCAGCGCTTGGCGCAGCAACTTGGGTGCGTGTGAGTGCCTTTCCGATTGTGGGTGCATTGTGCCTTGCATATGGCGCGATAACTTGGCGACGCACGCGCTGCTTCAGGAACGCACTGCTCACGGTGATGCTGTTTGGTATCGCTTATTTTGCATGCCTGGCTCCGTGGTATTGGCGCAACTACCAACTCTATGGGGTGTGGGGGTTCTCGACTTCGGGCGCCTACAACCTGCTTGCGAACTACGAGTATCGTGGCGACAAAGACGCGATGTTCCACAAAGCGTATCAGGTGGCACGGGCGGCAGGCGAAGATCCGCTTCGGCTTAATCCCTTCCAGCGCGCACGCTACTGGCGTCAAACCGCGCTGCAGGAATGGCGGAAAGACTTCGTGGGCAACACCTGGCTCTACTTCAAGCGATTAGCAACGATGCTCTTGACACCCAGCACGCACGGATGGGGACGAATCCTACGCATCGAGACGCCTCGCGCAGAAACCGCTCGTAAGGGAGCCGCGCAGGTTGTTCGAGAATTTGCTTCCAAAGTGCGCGGCTGGATTGGGGTGATAGGGATCTACTCGCTGGCGTATGTGGCGTTTTTGTATGGGGCGCTGTTGGCTTGCGCGCTCCGCTGGCGCGCTGCTTTTCCCGACGCGGCAAGCCGTGCGGTTGCAGCGACGCTGGCAGTCTGTGCATTAGCAAGCGTAATGACAACGCTAGTGCTTGCCGAAGCTCGGGGACGCCTTCCCGCAATCGTTTTGCTTATATCTGTAGTTGCTGTAGGGCTCGCGCATCTAACGAACCGGGAACTGCGTCAGAGGGAGCAGTTGCACACAGTATAATTCGCGTGTGCGCACCATTTTGGGCATCGAGACCAGCTGCGACGAGACTTCCGCGGCGGTGTTGGAGGGGCGCGTTGTGCGCTCAAGCATCGTCGCCTCGCAGGTAGACCTGCACGCGCAGTGGGGTGGGGTCGTGCCCGAAGCTGCCGCGCGCCAGCATGTGGAACGGCTGAACCCCATCCTGCAGCAAGCTCTCGATACAGCGGGCGTCGGCTGGGCGGACATCGACGGAATCGCCGTCACGAACCGCCCTGGCTTGGTCGGCGCGCTAGTGGTGGGGCTGGCAGCCGCCAAGGCGCTCGCCTTCGCGCTGAACCGTCCGTTCGTGGGTGTGCATCACTTGGAGGGGCACCTCTACTCGGCGTTTCTGGAGACGCCCGACGCGCCGATACCCTTCCCGAACCTTGCGCTGATTGTGTCGGGCGGGCACACCGAACTCGTTCTGGTACGCGGGCACGGCGACTATCTCTTGCTGGGGCAGACGCTGGACGATGCGGTCGGCGAAGCGTTCGACAAGACCGCGCGCCTGCTGGGACTGGGCTACCCTGGCGGACCCGCGATTGACCGTCGTGCGCAATTGGGCGATCCGACGGCGTTCCGATTCCCCCGCGCCAAAGTGGAGGGCTGGAACTTCAGCTACAGCGGGCTGAAAACCGCCGTGCGTCGCGAGGTGGAACGCCTGCAGGCGGAGGGCGCGCTGGACGAGGCGACCATCAACCATCTCTGCGCTTCGTTTCAGCAGGCGGCGATCGAACCGCTCGTTCACCACACGCTGGAGGCGGCGCGTACGCTCGGTGTTGGCGTCGTCACAGTGGTGGGAGGCGTGGCGGCGAACTCGGCGTTGCAACAGCAGATGCGCGAGGCGTGCCACAAGGCGGGACTGACGCTGTTTATCCCTCCGCCGCGCTACTGCACCGATAACGCGGCGATGATTGCGCTCGCGGGCTACTTCCGCCTCACCGCTGGGCAGCGCGACGATTACGACTTAGACGCTTACGCCAACGCGCCGCTGGCTTACCCCCACACCGACAGTGCCATCTCCTCGAACACCTGATCGCGCACGCAGCTCTCTTCGTAGACCTGCAGCAGCGTGGGGTCGGGCGGTTCGCCGTCGAGCAGTTGGCGCACAAGCGCGGCGACGCTCTCGAAACGGCGAGCGTGATCGATCAGCCGCACTTCGGCATAGTCGCGCGCGCTGCCCGTCGTAATCAGGAAAGTCCAGTCGGAGGCTTCCAGCAACAGCAGCTCGCGTGCCGCCTGCTGCAGGTAGGGCGTCAGGTCGGCGCGGTCGTGGACGCACGCCAGCAGGCGCAAGAACTCCACCTCCGCGCGGTAAATCACCTCCCACGCCCACACGGTCTGCTCGTTCAGCCAGATGTAGTGCGATCCGCCCTCGCCCCACGAGCCTTCGGGCAGAAACACCACCTCGTTGGGCGGGCAACGCTCCAGATACTCCGATGCGGTCAGCATCTCGATGTCGGGGTCTGCCGCCACGCGACGGATGACCGCGTACAGCCATTCGGGTCCCTCGCGCCACCAGTGCCCGAACAGTTCCGTATCGTACATGGAGACCATCACGCCGGGCTGCCCGTGCGCGTGGTAGTGCGCCCCCAGCGTTTGCTTCAGTAGGCTGACGAAGTGGTCGGCGTGCGCTTGCACGGCTTCGAAGGCGTCGTAGGGCGCGTAGGGCTGCTTCGCACCGAGGTCTGCCTTGTTCTCGCTTACGCGCCAGTAGCGCAGGCGACTGGGGTAGTGCTGCTTGTGGAATTCAAGGTAGCGGGCGTCGCCGGGATAGCCGTGTTCACCGCTCCAGACCTGCAGCGTGGTGGCGGGGTCGCGCGCGAAGACCGCCAGCGGCTCTGGGGCAGGCACGCGGTAGGCTTGGTACGGCGTGCGCTCGGTCTGCATCGGGCGGTAGTGCGCTGTGAACTGCTCGTAGAGGCGTCGCAGGGCGGGGAACCGCTCCCAGTAGGTTCCCAGTGGGACGCCCCCACGCAGCATGTGCGTATCCACAAAGAAGTAGCGCACGCCCGCCTCGGCGAGGAACTGCTCGATGCCTGCGCGCTCGGCGGCGGGCAGCAGGTCGTGTGCCACAGGCGGCAGCCAGCGGTATGCGGGTCGGTAGGCGCATTCGGGCAGCCAGAACCCGCGCGGGTCGCAATCAAAGTGCTTGCGGTAGGTCTGCACGCCGAGTTGTACCTGCGCCCGTACGCACTCGTCGCGTCCCAGCAAGGGCAGGTAGCCGTGCGTCGCTGCACTGGTCGCAATCTCGATTGCGCCCGCCTGCTGCAGGCGTCCGAACGCGCCCAGCAGGTCGCCCCCCAGCGACTGGTACTGCTCCAGCTGCGCTTCGTAGGCGCGTTCCCACAGGTACGCCAGCCCCGCCTTCCAGCGGTCGCCCTGCGCCAGAAAGTAGCGCTGGTCGTCGCGGGCGCGTGCGAGAAAATCCTGCAGATAGCCCGTCGCCTCCGCACGGAAGTCGGGGTGTGCCAACTGCTCCTGCAGAATCGGCGTGAAACTCACCGTGTAGCGGGCGGGGATGCCCTGTCGTGCAAGGCGCGCGGTTAGCGCGTACAGCGGTAGGTAGCATTCGGCGAGGCTCTCGCACAGCCAGTCCGTGCCGTGCGGCGACTTGCCATGCGTCAGCACATATGGGATATGCGTATGCAGCACCAGCACCCAGTAGCCCAGCGGACGCGCCATGGCAGGCAGTATACCTGCTGGCGTGGGCGCGCGAGATGGACTTCATGTGGGCGGACACCGCAAGACGCCAACGCTTGCACGCACACCCGAAGGAGGAGCTGAAAAAGGTGCATCGCGTCGCCGAGAACACCCTCGGACGCCCTATGAGGTGTCAGCAATTGAAGGCGCGAGGAGGCAGTACGGGCAGGTATAGGATTTGTCGTCTCCGAAATTGTGCAAAAGTGCTTGCAAAGAGGCAGGATTGCCGAGTACAGGCGTCGAAATAAACCTGCGCGAGGTAATTCAAATGCGCGGGATAGCATGTGTAGCACTGTGTCTGACAACAGTGCTGGGTTGGGCGGAAACGGAGATCTTTTTGGCGACGCTGGTGAAGTTTGACCCAGAAGGCGGCACAATCCTTCTCAAGCGCACGGGCAAACCCGACATGAACGCAACGCTGCACAAAAAGCCGCGC
>Ga0197143_1000854_pt1 | contig 28489 bp, 26 predicted proteins | sample GBS70_MetaG_FD_148603 | JGI IMG/M metagenome (GOLD analysis project Ga0197143, IMG submission 148603) | Sediment microbial communities from Great Boiling Springs, Gerlach, Nevada, United States - GBS 70_MetaG | ecosystem: Environmental > Aquatic > Thermal springs > Hot (42-90C) > Sediment... | reverse complement strand
CCCCACGCTATTCTTTTAAATCAGATTACTTTCTTTCCTGGTGAAACATCAAAGAGTTTTTCGGCAGTTTTCAGAAGAGCAACAATTCCATATCAACTTTCTTCTTCTGATAGAAGGCATCTATGGGGTGTGCCTCAGAAGGCAGGTTTCAGTGGCGATTCTGTTAGATTTGCTCCTTATTCTCCTTATTTCCATGTTCAAGCTGGTCCTTACTCCAAATTGTTGATATTAGAACATTGGGACTCACTTGGAATTGATATAAGTGAGCAATTTGACCCTGGAAATGAAGGAGTAGGTAAAGTTAACCTGATTAAGCCACATCCTTCAGGGGCAGATTTCATTCTTGAAGCCATTGCTTGTGACAATTATTATAATAGAGTTACGAATAATAACCTTAAAGTTGTTTTAAGATTTGAAACTCCACTTTCTGAGGGAAGCATAGTAAAGCCAGATACTCTCAATTTAAAGGATGGAAGGGATACATTTATTCTGAATATTTCTTCTTCAGGAATTTATTCCTGTTATCTCTTTGATACTGAAGGAGGCATTCAAAGTAGTAGGGAAATACTTGATATAAGAGGAAGTTTTTATGTACTTAGTGTTGATCCTGACACCATTCTTGCCTCTACACAGCTTTTCAGATTTATTGTTAGTTATTATGATGCTTCAAACAATCAAACGAATGCAAGTCATAATATTTATATTAAGCCTGTGCTTGAATCTGACCGTAGTAAAAGAGCCTCAGGTTTTCTTTCTGATTCGGTATTCAGGTTAAATCAGGGAATAGTAGATGTTTGGTTGAGATATTCTACCCAGAGTAATGAGGTTATTTCCTTAAGGGTGACGGATGAGATAGGTACACAACCTGCTTACTCTGAACCCATATATGTTAATTATTTCCCTGCCTTTAAAGATACATTTCTTGTATATCCGAATCCCTTTGGAAGTGTTCAGTATGGGGGGGTAAAGTATGATAGGATGCAGATTATGTTTTATTTACCAGAGCCTTCTGATGCTGAAGTTTTTATATATGATATGTTTGGGCGGCCTGTAAGGAAGTTTAAACTTAATGTGCTTTCTGCAGGAAAACACATGGTTACATGGGATGGAACAAACGATAATGGTAAAAGGGTTGCAAGTGGTGCTTATATTTTAATTCTTAATGCAGTTAAGGGAGCAAGAACAATTTATAATAAGAAAAAAATCATATCAGTAATATGGTAGTGATAAAATTGATTAATCTTTTAATTTTTGGAGCCTGGGGAATTCCGGGTTCCTTTATGCTTTATTCTCCCACTGCAAGAGCCTTTTCTCTTGGTTCAGCCTTCACGGCATTTACTGAAGACCCTGCTACAATTTACTTTAATCCAGCTGGAATTGCTGAAACAAATCCCCAGGAAATTCAATTTTCACAAAGTCCTCTTCCTCTTGGGGGACAGTATGGCTGGGTTGGATATGTGAGACCTACATTAAAAATTGGAAATTTTGGGGCAGCTCTTCTTTTTATGAATTCAGGTAAAATTGAATTAACCGATCCAGAGGCAAAAAAGAGGGAAGATTTCACCCATTTTGAAACAGCCTTTTATTTTACATATGCAAGAGAAATTTCAAGATATTTTGATGCAGGATTTTCTTATAAAATTTTGTTTAAAAATGTCTCACGGTATTCTTCGGTTGCTCATTCCTCTGATATTGGGTTTATACTTTTTCCCCAGAGTGTTTACAGATTTGGTCTTTCTTTTATAAATTTGGTTTCTACACCATATAAGCTTATTGAGGAGTCTGAAGAAATCCCCCTTGCTGTTAGAGCAGGGTTTGTCTCTTCTCTTTTTGAGGGTAAATTAAATCTTCTTCTTGATTTTTATACAGTAACAGAATGGGGTGAAAATTTTTATTCTTTTGGATTGGAATATTATCCTATTGATATTCTTTCAATTAGAATAGGGTTTTCAAAATATGATTTTTCTGCTGGTTCTGGATTTTTTTTGAAACTGCCTGGCAAAAGAATTGGTATTGATTTTGGGGGTGCCTATCAATTTGAGAGTCAGGGACAATTTCCCATGACAGGATTTATTACTCTTTGGTTTAGTTTTGCAGGTTTCAGAGTTGAGGTAACACCAAATGTCAGGGTTTTTTCTCCGAGGTCCAGGGAAAACAACATACTAAGGATTGACCTCTTTACTCAGGCAAGAAAGGAAATAGAAAAATGGCAGTTTGTTGTAAAAGATTCAAAGGGAGAAATAAAAAGAATTTATAAGGATTTTGGAATTCCTCCTTCTGAACTTTTATGGGATGGCAGGGATGATCTTGGAATACTTGTTCAGGATGGCTCATATTATTATGAATTCAGAGTTGTTCAAAAAGATGGGAGTATTCTTATTGATAATGGATTTCTTGCTGAAATAAGGACTTTAGGTCCAAAAGGAGAGATTTTCTTCAAAGAGAAAGGTGAAAAACCCGAAGAAGGAATCGAAGAAAAAAAATGATGAAATTATTAATATTAATTGTTATTTTGTTTTCTCCACAGGAAATTAAATTGGTTGAAGATGCTGAAGTTCTCTTTCACGAGGGTCTGTATGAAGATGCAATATCCTATTATAAAAATATTTTGAAGACAGGGCTTGGGAAGGAGATGAAATATGAAATAAATTATAGAATAGGAGAATGTTATTTTAATTTGGGTAAATATAATGAAGCACTTGATATTTTTGAAAAAATGGAGAAGGAGACAAAGGGGAAATATATATATCCTGAGGTTTTATATGCTCTTGGAATTTTGCATCTTGCACTAAAAAGTTATGATAAGGCAAAGGATTATCTAATAGAAAGAATGAAGGAGTTTCCTTCATATCTATCAGATATAAGAATTAAAGAGGGTCAGGGAATTTACTATTTTACACAGGAAATTTATGAAAGTGCCTATGAAAAACTTAAGGAATCTATAAGTGGAGTTGGAATTTTTTATAAGGCTCAAGCGCTTGCGAGATTGGGGAGACCTGTTGATGCTTTAAAAGACTTTAAAAAGGTTCAGATACTTTTTCCCTATACACCTCTTGCGGAGTATGCTGCCTATGAGTCTGCTGAGTCTATGTTTATAAACAATGACTTCACCGGTGCTTTGAATTTATATCAGAAATTTATTGAAACCTATGGAACTTCTCCTCTTGTGAATTATGCTAAATACAAAATAGGAGTTTGTTATTTACATTTAGGAAATCCTGCTGGAGCTCTTATTTACTTCAATTCACTTCTTGGTCATCCTGATGAAATTCTTGTTGTTCATTCCTATCTGATGGGTGGATTTGCGTTAAGAGAGATGGGGGACTATGAAAAAGCAATCAAATATTTTTTAAAGGCTGCTTTTGATTTTCCGGGTATTGGAACAGCTCCTCTTGCTCATATGGAACTTGGTAGAACTTATCTTATCACAGGGGATAGAGAGCAGGCGCTTATAGCTTTTAAACAGCTTGCAAATACATATACAACAGGTGAATTTGCAGGAATTGGAGATTATCTAACAGCCTGTATTTTATTTAAAGATGATAGGAAACTTGAGGCTCAATATCAGCTTGAGAATCTTATAAAGTATTATCCAAAATCTTACATTTTACCTGCAGCTTATGTATTACTTTTAAAATGCATGATTGACACGAGACAAACAAAGGAAGCGATAGTAAGGGGGGAGGAGTTTTTAAAAAGTGAAATTTTAAAACTTGACGGAGTAAATACCCCCTATATGGAGAAATGGATTTCAAGAGTTAAGTTAATGCTTGCCGAGGCTTATTATCAGGAGGGTGACTTACAAAATGCAACAAAATACTATGAGGAGTTGATGGAGAGTGGTGACCCTGATATAATGGCTGAAGTTTTTGATGGACTTGGATGGTGTTATCTTGAGAGTGAAAGGTATGATGCAGCAATTCAGAAGTTTGATGTTGTAATCAGTTCTTATCAAAAGGATACTCTTGCTATTGTTTCTTCGATTTTTGGGAAGGCAAGTGCAATTTACAATTCATGTGTTTTAATTCAGAATCCTGATGAAAGGATGGAAAGATTTAAAAATGCTGCTTTTACCTTCAAAGACATTGTTAGGTTTTACCCTTCTTCAGAACTTGCTCCTTCTGCGCTTTTTTATTCGGGTGATGCCTTTGCAAGAGCAAACCTTTATGGAAATGCGGTTCAGGAATGGGAAGCAGTTCTTTCTGAATACCCTCAGACAAAATATGCAGGTTTTGCTGCTTACTGGCTTGGTGATACTTATTTTAGAGCAGGAGAACTTGATAGGGCGGTTGCGTATTTTAAAGTTTTGCTTGAACAATATCCTGATAATGAGCTTGTAAAGGAAGGATATTTGAGGCTTGCTTCAACCTATTATACAATGAGGGATTATGACAGTGCTGCTGATGTTTTGAAAAAATTCCTTGCTCTTTATCCAGATGATTCTTTAGTAAAGGATGCAAGGTCCCTGTTGGAACAGGTTTATTATTTTAAAGCAGAAAAAGAACCAGAAGAATTGGAAGAATATGCAAAAGAGTTTCCTGAGAGTGAACTGCTTGCTCAGCGTCTTTTCAATGAAGCTGTTAAACTTTACAACGACAAAAAATATGAGGATGCTATTGAAAAAGCCAAGAGAGTGATACTTCTTTTCCCCTCTTCAACAAACGCTGCTGAAGCTCAAAAAATAGTGATTGCCTCTTACGGGGCTTTGGATAATTTTAAAGCAATGGCAGAGGAGGCAGAAAGGTTTGTTCAATACTTTCCAGAACATGAAGAAGTACCACTAATGTTAAAGGTGGAAGCTCAGGGATTGATTCAGGAGGAAGATTATATAAAAGCTCAGGAAGTTCTTGATAAACTCATAACCCGGTACCCATCTGCTCCTGCTGCAAAAGAAGCGGTTATTCTGAAGGCAGAGGTGTTACTTAATCTTGGCAAATTAAGGGAAGCAATAAAGACCTTAGAAAACACTTCACCTGTGGAAGAATATACTGCAAGGTACTATTATCTTTTAGGTGAAGCTTATAACAAACTGGGACAGACAGATAGAGCTATAAACCATTATAGAAATCTTTTTAATGTAGGAGGAATGGATGACCCATATCGTATAAGAGGTCTTTATACACTTGCAAGTCTTTATCAGATAAAAGGGGACCCTTTGAGTGCAGCAAAAACTTATGAGGCAATTTCTCAGATAACAACAGATGAAAGCATTAAAAAAGATGCTTTGTCAAGGGCGAGTATTTTAAAGCAGAAATGAGTTCAAATCTCATTAAAACTAAGGTAAAATAAGGAGATGATTTTAGGACAACCTATATTAAAACTTGCTTTAAATCCCTTTATGCTTGCACTTGAAATATCTTCTCTTTTTGCCTTGTGGGCAATAATTGATAGAATACTTGCTTACAGAAAATTATCAGAAAAGGAGGAAGGGAAATTTATAGAGAGGGTGAAGATATTAATAGAAAGGGGTAGAATAGAAGAGCTCAAAGCTTTTAGCTCAGCCGTAAACAGACCTTTTGCGAGAGTTGTGAATTTACTTGCAGAAAATATTGATTACCCAAGAAATGTTCTTGAATCGATTCTTGAAAGTGTTCTTATGCTCACCCGCCTCGAACTTGGAAGAAAACTCAATGTTCTGGGAACTATCAGTTATATTGCTCCGCTTCTTGGTCTTCTTGGAACTGTTGTTGGTATAATTCAAGCATTCTATTCTGTGGCAAAGGAAGGAGCAGCTGTTGGTCCAGAGGCAATGATGGAAGGTGTTGCAATAGCTCTTTTGACAACTGCAGTCGGTATAATTATTGCTGTCCCATCTGCTATAATGTATAACTATTTCAGAAATAAAATAAATCACCTTATGGCAAGGATAGAAGTTTCTGCTGAGGAAATTATGAATTTTATGGTTTATATGAAAGAAAAAAGTGAAAAAGAAAAAGTAGCATGAGGAAAAAGAAAAGAAGATTAAAGGAGGATAGTTTTGAACTGGATCTTACCCCTGCGATAAGTATTGCTTTAATTCTTGTTTTAATTTTTGTTACAGGAGCAGCTCAGATATTTCAGACCTGGCTTACAGTTAGTGCACCTAAGATCAGAAAAGCAACTGAGGAAAAGAGAGAATCTTCCACTACAGAATTCAAAGTAAATATACATCTAACCTCAGAAGGACAGATTCTTTTAAACGAATCTCCTATTTCCTTTGAAAAACTTGATTCACTTTTACCACATTTACTTATAAGAAGTGCAACAGGACTTGTTCTGGTAAGTGCTGATTCTGAAGTAGAACACGGAAAAGTAGTTGAAATTATAGACCTTACCAAACAAAAGGGAGCAAGAGAAGTGGCTTTACTGAAAAGGAGGCGATGAGATGAATGATTTTGAGGAGCAGGAATATGCACGGGTAAATGTAACTCCTCTAACAGATGTTGCCTTTACACTTCTTATAACACTTATGCTTGCTACCTCTTATATAGCAATTAAACAGGCACCCTTTAAAGTTATATTACCAAGGGTTGATACAGTTGAGCCAAGGGGTGCTGATGTGGTGACATGTGATATTGATGCAAATGGAGAGAAAATAGCTATAAATGGTGTTCTCGTAAACTGGGATTTTTATATTAAGATGCTTAAAGAGGAGGCTGAGAAAGATCCTTACAGACTATTACTTATCAGAGCAGATGAAAAAACACCACATGGAATTGTTATGAGGGTTTTATCGGATATAAAAAAAATGAATGCTGAATTAAAATCCAATAATAAAGAAACTTTTGAAAAAATAGCTTTTGGTACAAGGAAGAAAAAATGATTGAAAACATTTTTAAAAAAGAGTATAATTTAAAATGAGGACATCGACATCAAAGGCATACAGTTATGTTTATAGGACATCTAAATGGTCTGATTATACTGGGTTTATTTTATCTTTAATAATCCATATAATAATTCTTCTCCTTTTATTATTCAGACAGAGTACTTCAGCAGGGAGTGCTACTTTGTCAGTAACAATAATTGAAGAAGAGGTAAAAAAAGAAAAGGAAGCAGAAGTTAAAAAGGAGATAGAGAAAAAAGAAGGACCAATGATTAGACACAAACCAAATTTGTTTGCGGCAATACAACATACAATTGAAAAACCTCCGCCTGTTAATATTAATTTAAAGACAAGAATAGAAGCTCCACAGATAAAAATTTCGCAGAAATTACCAATTGAGCCGGCTCCCATAGTTCCTCTTAAAAATATTGAAATAAAATCAGTCACAGAAGATATAGGACCACAGGCAAAAATTGATTTAAAGTCTCTTGAATCAGGTGAGATAGGTATAGGGGGTGAAATTGTGGTAGGAAAGGGTGTTGCAACTTCTGAAATTTTACAACGTCCTGCATATAAACCCTCTGTAGATATTTCAAAAACAGTAGCAGAAGGTGGTATTGGAGGAGGAGTTGTTCCTTGGGGACCAGGGGGTGGAAGTGGGGGGTCTGGTGGAGGAAAAGTTGAATTAAAAGTAAAAGCAGAAGAGGTGCCGCCACCTGTTCCTCCCGGTTCTCAACCAATCTCTCTAAGACCTGTAAGTAAAAAGAAAAAGGAAAGAAAAATTGAAGTTGAAATTTCAGGTTCTATTGTTGGAAGAAAAATTTTAGAGAAGATTTTGCCTCAGTATCCTTCATGGGCTGCTGAAAGGGGTGTTGAGGCAGTCATTACGATTAAGGTAGAAGTGGAACCTGATGGAACTGTTAGAAGAAATGTGATTGTCATAGGGACAAGTGGTTATCCCCAGTGGGATAATATTGTAAAAGAGGCAATACTCTCTTGGAGATTTGCTCCGCTTCCCTCAGGTTCAAATGTAATTCAATCAGGATACATTACTTTCAGATTTGTTTTGGAATGATTAAAAGGGGGCTTTATCTTTTATCTTTTATTTTAATGTTTAATCTTTCAGCTCAAGTAGGAGAACAGGCACAGGAAGAGGTGGAGATTAAGGCAAAGTTTAAAGGTAAGATAAATGAGAGAAAACCTATATGGAAGACAAAATTTGACATATTTGAGGCTGCCTATGAACCTTTTAAGAATAAGGGATATATATTTGACCAGAGACTCGGGAGAGGAATAATAAAACCTCCAATTCCCTCGCTTGCATCTGAAGAACTCCGAAAACCCTGGCTACAGGATATTGTAAGAGGTGAAGTTGGGCTTTTTTATCCTTTCTATGGAAGAGATGTGCAAAAGTGGAAATTAACAATACTTGATGCAAAAGGTAATGTTTTCAGAACTTACAGTGGTGAGGAGACTCCTCCTTCAAGGATAATGTGGAATGGAAGAAATGATAGAGGAGAGATTTTGGATGTCAGTTTAATTTATTTTTATACAGCAGAAGTCCAGGATGAAGCAGGTAATGTTGTTAAATCTCCTGAAAAACCTATAAAATTGAAGGGTATCCTGTGGCAGGACGGTGTTAACTTTATTATTTCTGTTGATGGGAATGAGGTTTTTGATAAAAATTCAAGTAAAATCAAAAATTATGAATTACTTGAAGAAGCAAAAAGCATTATAAAGGAAAAGGCAAAGGTAAAAGTTCAGGTTGTTGTTTATGGGCAGGATCCCCATTTAACAAAGAAAAGATATGAGACACTTGTTGAATGGTTAAAAAATAACCTAAAAATTCCAAAAGGAAAGGTTATTTATCTTGAAGGATTTTTTAAAAGAACAGGATATGAAACTTCAAGAGTTGATTTTATTATACTTTAATAAATAACTCAAAACAGCAAAAGTTCTTCAATTTTTGTCTGGGAAGGGAGCTTGATATATGAAAGAGGAATACATAAAGGTTTTTGGAGCAAGGGAACATAATTTGAAAAACATTAATGTTTTTATTCCAAAAAATAAATTTATTGTTATTACTGGGATATCAGGCTCTGGAAAATCTTCACTTGCCTTTGATACCCTTTATGCAGAGGGACAGAGGAGATATCTTGAATCACTTTCTTCTTATGCAAGACAGTTCATAGGTAAAATTGAAAAACCGGATGTTGAACTTATTGAGGGTTTATCACCTGCTATAGCTATAGAGCAGAGAAAAGTTCAGAAAAACCCAAGGTCAACGGTTGCTACTGTTACAGAGATTTATGACTATCTTCGTCTTCTTTTTGCAAGGATAGGGACTCCTTATTGTCCCAATTGTAATATAAAACTTTCAAAGAGCACAGTTGATGAGATAGTTGATATTGTATTAAGAAGGGAAGGGGAGAGAATTTTAATCCTTGCTCCTTTAATAAAAGGTAGAAAAGGGGAACACAGGGATTTATTTGAGAGACTCAAAAAGCAGGGATGGTCAAGGGTAAAGATTGATGGTTTTTTATATGAACTTGATGATCTGCCGAAAATTGACAAAAATAAAAAACATGACATAGAGCTTGTTGTTGATAGAATTGTAGTTAAAAGGGAAGCAAGAGCAAGGATGGCGGAATCAATTGAAAATGCATTGAGATACGGAGAAGGAAATGTTATAATTTTTTATCTCAAGGATGAAAAAGAAGAATCTTTTTCTGAATCCCTTAAATGCCCTAAATGCGACTTTTCCCTTCCAGAACTTGAACCAAGATTATTCTCTTTTAATTCTCCTTATGGTGCATGTAAAGAGTGTCATGGACTTGGATTTAAACACGAGATAGACCCGGAATTGCTTGTGAACCCTTATCTTTCAGTTCTTGAAGGAGCTATAAGAGGTATAGGAGAACCCTATGGTTCTCTTTATTATAAACTTTCAAGACTTGCAAGAAGATTTGGTGTTTCACTTGATGTTCCGTGGAAAGATTTACCTGAAGATTTTAAGAATGTTCTTCTTTTTGGAAGTGAATATGATGAAAGTGCTTATGAGTATGATTTTGAAGGAGTTATCCCTTTTCTGCTCAGAAAATTTGAGGAAACAGATTCGGATTATGTTCAAGAAGAAATTGGGAAGTATATAGTTAAAAGAATTTGCCCGGAGTGTAAGGGTGCAAGATTAAATAAATCCGCCCTTTCTGTAAAAATAAAGGATAAAAATATATGTGATATTACACGGATGAGTATAAGAGAGGCAAGGAGTTTTTTTGAAAATTTAAAAATGAATAAAAGGGAAAAAATTATAGCAGAAAGAATTGTTAAGGAAATTATAGCACGCTTATCTTTTTTGGATGATGTGGGGCTTTATTATGTTACTCTTGATAGAACAATGGAAACTCTATCAGGTGGAGAAGAACAGAGAGTGCGCCTTGCTACTCAAATAGGAAGTGGTTTAACAGGTGTTCTTTATGTTCTTGATGAGCCCTCCATAGGATTACATCCAAGAGATACAAGGAAGCTTATTAACACCCTTTTAAAATTGAGGGATTTAGGGAACACTGTCTTGGTTGTTGAACATGATGAACAAACAATAAGGACTGCTGATTATATCATAGACCTGGGACCAGGAGCAGGTGAAGAAGGTGGTTATGTGGTTGCCCAGGGAAGTATTGGAGAGATAATGAATTCTGCCTCATCAATCACAGGGAAGTATCTTAAAGGTGAGTTAAGAATTGAGGTACCAAAGAGGAGAAAACCAGGTGATAAATGGCTTATCATTGAAGGGGCAAAAGGCTTTAATTTAAAAAACATTACTGTAAGAGTTCCTCTTGGGCTTTTTGTATGCATAACAGGGGTTTCAGGTTCAGGTAAAAGCACCCTTGCTATTGAAACAATCTATAAAGCTCTAAGAAGAATTCTTTATAATTCCCCTGAGATTCCTGCTCCTTATGATAATATCAAGGGTGTCGAGAACATAGATAAGATAATCAATATTGATCAGTCACCCATAGGAAGAACACCTCGCTCAAATCCTGCAACATATACAGGCGTTTTTACTCCTATAAGGGAGCTCTTTGCTTCTTTGCCTGAAAGTAAAATAAGGGGTTATAAACCAGGTAGGTTTTCCTTTAATGTTAAAGGTGGAAGGTGTGATGCCTGTGAGGGACAGGGATATAATATTATTGATATGCTCTTTTTACCAAGTGTCCATGTTCCATGTGATGTATGTAAGGGAAAAAGATATAACAGAGAGACTCTTGAAATAAAATATAAAGGTAAAAATATTGCGGATGTGCTTAATATGTCAGTTAAGGAAGCCTATGAATTTTTTGAAAATATACCCCAGATTAAGAGAAAATTAAAACTTCTTATGGATGTTGGACTTTCCTATATAAAACTCGGTCAACCTGCCACAACTCTTTCAGGAGGAGAAGCACAAAGAATAAAGCTTGCAAAAGAACTTTCAAAAATAGCCACGGGAAAGACCCTTTATATTCTTGATGAACCTACTACAGGACTTCATTTTGATGATATTAAAAAATTATTGAATGTTCTACACTTACTTGTTAATAAGGGAAATACTGTAATCGTTATTGAACATCAACTTGATGTGATAAAATCCGCTGACTGGATTATTGACCTTGGCCCTGAAGGGGGCGATGAGGGTGGATATATAGTGGCTGAAGGTCCACCTGAAGAAATCGCCAAATGCGAAAATTCCTATACAGGAAAATTTGTAAGGGAAGTTTTAAATATAAAGAAAGAACAAAAGATAAAAGTATGAAGGAAATTTATAAATTTATTTCAAAAAGAGAACTTATAAGGAAGATAAAAGAAACCCTTGATGAGGATATTAAAAAAGGAGATATTACAAGTGCCCTAATATTTAAAGATAATGAATACGCAAGGTTCAGTTTAATTTCAAAAAATAGAGGAATACTCTGTGGTACAGAAATTTTTACTTTGGTTTTTAAACAGATTGATAGAAATATTTTTATAAAATGGTTTAAAGAAGATAAAGATTTTATTAAAAAAAATGAGAAAATTGCTGAAATTGAAGGGGAAATTAAATCTGTTTTAAAGGGAGAAAGAGTGGCTTTGAATTTTCTTTCTCATTTGACAGGTATAGCAACCCAAACATATGAATTAAAGAATAAAGGGGGGGACTTAATAATAAAAGACACAAGAAAAACAATTCCACTTTTAAGAAAAATTCAAAAGTATGCAGTATATATCGGTGGAGGAGAAAACCATAGAATGAGTCTCTCTGATGGAATTATGATTAAGGATAATCATAAAAAATTAAAGGGGCTCGAAAATATACTGAAAATTATCAAGGAAAATAAACTTGAGAAAAAGGTAATTCTTGAAGTTGATAGTTTGAAGGAATTTAAACTTGCCCTTAAATACGGAATATATTATATAATGCTTGATAATATGAAACCCAAGGATATAGAAAAAGCTGTAAAACTCGCAGAAAAAAAAGTATTTCTTGAAGCAAGTGGAAATATAAATTTTGAGAATATAGAGAAATATAAAAATCTTGGAGTAAAAGCTGTTTCATGTGGTTTTTTAACGCATTCTGTTAAATCTTTTGATTTTTCACTTGAAGCAGAGGAGGTGATTAATGGATAGCAAAACAAGGGAGAAAATTTGGAGAATCCTTGAATTAAAGAAAAAGAAGAATGCTCTTATATTAGCCCATAATTATCAGATACCTGAAATACAGGATGTTGCTGATTTTGTTGGTGATTCACTTGGACTTTCTCAGAAAGCAAAGGAGTCAGATAAGCCTATAATTGTATTCTGTGGTGTTCTTTTTATGGCCGAGACAGCAAAAATTTTAAATCCTGAAAAAAAAGTTTTAATCCCTGATCTTGAAGCAGGTTGTTCGCTTGTAGAAAGTATAAATCTTTCTGATGTAAAGAAATGGAAAAAGGAGCACCCAGAAGCAGTTGTTGTTGGATATATAAACACATCTGCAGAAGTAAAGGCAGAATGTGATTATATATGTACATCCAGCAATGCTGTTAAGGTGATAGAGGCAATTCCTGAAGACAAAGAAATTTTATTTCTTCCTGATATGTTTCTTGGTTTTTATGTTAAAAGTAAAACAAAAAGAAAGAATTTGTATATCTGGCCTGGAGAGTGTCATGTTCATGCAGCAATCAGAATTGAGGATATAAAAAGGGCTTTAGAAGAACATAAGGATGCTGAATTTTTAATACACCCTGAATGTGGTTGTTCTTCCTCCTGTATGTATTTAACAGAGGAGGGCTCAATAAAAGGAGAGATACTTTCAACGAGTGGAATGATAAAATATGCTAAAAGTTCTGACTCTATGGAATTCGTAGTTGCTACAGAGATTGGTATATTACATCCTTTAAAAAAGAACTTGCCAGAAAAAAGATTTTATCCTGTAAATGAAAATGCAATATGTGAATATATGAAGAAAATTACAGTAGATAAATTACTTAAGAGTTTAGAAGAGGAAGTCTATGAAGTAAATGTTTCTGAAGAGATAATTAAAAGAGCAAGAAAAGGAATAGAGAGGATGCTTGAAATTATTTAAATAATATAAAAAGAAACTTTTGAATCTTTTGTTTTTTTATCTTTACTTTAAAGGATTATTTCTTCCCTTCTATCTGAATGACACTGAATATTTACCGACACAGGGAGTGAGGTTATATGGCATGGATATACTTCAATATGAACATCAAGTGCAGTTATTCTTCCTCCTAATCCCATAGGACCTATTCCAAGTTTATTAATTTCTTCAAGAAGTTCTTCTTCAAACGCTGCATAAAAAGGGTCTTTATTTCTCTGCCCAATAGGTCTTACTGTAGCTTTTTTTGCAAGAAAAGCAGAATATTCAAATGTTCCTCCAATACCAACTCCTACAACAATAGGAGGACAAGGATTTGCTCCTGCCTTTTTTACTGTTTCGATGACGAATTTCTTTACTCCCTCTTTACCTTCTCCTGGCAATAGCATTTTGAAAGCGCTCATATTTTCGCTTCCTCCACCCTTTGGTTCAAATATAATTCTTAGAGTATTACCGGGAACAATATCAAAATGAATAACAGGTGGAGTATTATCACCTGTATTTTTTCTTCTTAAAGGGTCTTCAACAATAGATTTTCTTAAGTAACCTTCAGTATATCCCCTTTTTACCCCTTCAATAAGGGCATCCCGGAGGGAACCTCCTTCAATTTTGACATCTTCACCCACTTCTACAAATAGTACAGCAAAACCTGTATCTTGACAGAGAGGTCTTCCATCTTCTTTTGCTATCTCTATATTTTTTAAAATCTGACTTAAAACCTCTTTACCAAAAGGAGATTCTTCCCTTTTATAGGCCTCCTGTAATGCATTTATCACATCTGGTTTCAATTCATGAGTAGCTTTTATGCACATGTTTTTTACTTCTTCAACGATTTTTTCATATTTTATTATCTTCATTTTTATCCTCCTCTAAATTTAATTTTAAGACTTTGAAATTACAAGATGCATTTTCTATTTTTAAAAAGTAATCACCCTTGATCTTTCTTATCTGCAACCTTTTTATATCATTGCACAGGAAATTGTCTCTTCTTATTTCAATAATACAAGCATCAAGACCTTCATCTTCTTTTGCAGGTTCAAAATGATAGGGAATTCCTGTTAAGTATCTTTTTATTATAGGTTCTTTCTCACCACCTATGATTGAGTTAAAGCTTCCTGCCATTCCTACATCGCTTATATAACCTGTTCCCTTGGGAAGAAGGATATTGTCAGCAGTCTGCACATGAGTATGTGTTCCAATGACTGCGCTTACTTTCCCATCTGCGTAATATCCAAAGGCAATTTTTTCAGAAGTTGCTTCTGCATGAAAATCAACGATTATGGGTAATTTGATTTCTTTGAGTATTTCATCAAGTTTTCTAAAAGGACAATCAAGGGGATTCATGAACACTCTTCCCATAAGGTTTACAACATAGAGTTCTATTCCATAGATGTTGAACTTTGCAAATCCTTTTCCCGGAACAGAAGGAGGATAATTAAGGGGTCTTAAGATATCACTCTTGGTGTCAATCCATTTTAATATTTCCTTCTTATTCCATATATGATTTCCGCTTGTGAGGCAATTTACCCCGATAGAAACAATTTCATTATAGATTTTTTCTGTTATTCCATTTCCATGAGCTGCATTTTCAATATTTGCAATGACAAAATTTATGTCAAAATTTTTTTTTATAAAAGGTAAAAAATTTTTTAATGCTTTTCTTCCTGTTCTTCCCACAATATCACCGATAAATAAAACATTAAGGGTGTCCATTTATGTATATCTTTTTTGCTAAAATTAAGTCATTTAATAAAAGTTCCTCCTCTTGTGGATTTTGCAGAACTCTTGAAGGGTGAAAGGTTACAATAACAGGGATCTTTTTAAATTCATAGATAAGTCCCCTTTCCCTTGTGATAGAAATTTTCTTTCCTGTTAATATGTAGGAAGCAAATCTTCCAAGGGCCACAATTACTTTGGGCTTTATTATTTCTATCTGCTTTTCAAGGTAAGGGTAGCACATTTTAAGTTCATTTTCTTCAGGGTCCCTATTCTTAGGAGGCCTACATTTAAGGGTGTTTATTATATAAACACCTTCCTTCCTGATTCCAGCTCTTGCCATGATTTCATTTAACTTTTTTCCTGCTTTTCCAACAAAGGGAAGTCCTTTTTTATCTTCTTCAGCACCGGGTGCCTCACCAACAAGAAGAAAGCCTGTAAAGGGATTTCCATCACCAAATACAACATTTGTTCGTGTTTTATGCAAGGGACATCTTCTACATTTTGATACCCTTCTTGAGAGTCTATCAAGTGCCTCATTTATTTTAAGACCTTCTCTTTCGATAATTATATTTTTTTCCCCTGTGATCTCACTTATATAGAATAAAATTTCATAAGGATTAATTTTCATTAATTATATAATTTCAGATATTTTTTTGCATATTTCAATAGCAGCCTTTTCTTTTTCAATACTTCCAAAATCAAAGATTTTTTTATCTTTTCTTATTATTTTCATATCTATAAATTTAGAACCAATTGTTTTTATTGTATTTAAAATTATTAAATCAAGTTTTTTATCCTTCAATTTTTTGTATGCAATTTCTACATCAGGTTTATCTTCAAGAGCAAAACCAATAAATTTTGTATCTCCTTTAAACTTACTTAAATCTTTTATAACATCAGGATTTCTTTTAAATTCAATTTTTAAATTTTTAACATTTTTCTTTATTTTTCTCTTTACCTTTTTTGAAGGTCTGAAATCAGAAAGTGCAGCACACATGATAAGTGCATCATATTTTTCTTTTTTAAGCTCCTCTTTTAGTTCCCTTAGAAAATCAAAGGTGGTATAAACTCTCCTTATATCACTTGGAAGTTCAAAATCGGTTTTTCCTGCAATTGCTTTTATATTGGCTCCCATCATATTTAAAACTTTATAAAGAGCATATCCCATTTTCCCTGAAGATTTGTTCGTAATAACCCTTACAGGATCTATTTCTTCTTCTGTTCTTCCAAATGTTAAAAGGATATTTTTCCCTTTGAGTTTTTCTTTAAGGTTTATCACCTTTTCAATCTCCGTAACTATTTCTTCAGGTTCCTTCAATCTTCCTTTTCCAAAAGTAAGTTCAGACATTTCACCTTCCGCAGGTTCAATGATGAAAACTCCCTGTTTTTCAAGATTAATAAGATGAGTTTTCAGAATTTCATTTTCATAAAGGGTTGGGTGCATACAGGGAGCTATTATTTTGGGCAACCGCGAAGTGTGAAATAAAAGTGAAAGAAGATCATCTGCAATGCCTATGGAAACCTTGGAAATAAAATTAAAGGTTGCAGGAACAATTGCTATAAGGTCTGCTTCCTTTGAAAGTTTTACATGTATAGGGATTTTATTGTCTTCAATTTCAAACATATCATAATATACTTTTTCACCTAAAAGAGAGGTAAGGCTAAGAGGGGTTACAAAGTTTAAAGCGTTTTTCGTTAATACGGGAATTACTCTATGACCCTTTTTAAGAAGTAATCTCCCTACTGAAATTGCCTTGAAAGCTGCGATACCTCCAGTTATTCCAAGAATTATGTTCAAAGTGTTCCTTTTCTTATTTCAATCTCACCTTCTTTATAATGTTTTAAAGCATCCGTTATTGCCTTTTTCCCAGGTGAATCTATGTTTGTTCCAAAAAGTTCTCTAATGATTCTTCTGGTTTCTTTCATTACAATTACAAGCCCCTTGAATTTATTTTTTTCTTTCCTTAGGATATCCTCAACTGCAAAATCTCTTAAATTTTTTTTCTCCATTTTTAACTTATTTTCCCTAAATGTGGGCCGTCGGGGATTCGAACCCCGGACCCCTGGATTAAAAATCCAGTGCTCTTCCTCCTGAGCTAACGGCCCGTAGTTTTTATTATAATATTTATTATGGAGAAAATTCAAGAGGAACTTGTAAATTTATATAAATTAGCGTGTGAAATGAAAAAAAGAGCCTATGCTCCTTATTCAAAATTTAGAGTAGGAGCTGCTTTGAAAACGAAAAATGAAAAAGTTTATACAGGTTCAAATGTGGAGAATGCTTCCTATGGTCTTACAGTGTGTGCTGAAAGAATTGCTATATTTAAGGCTGTAAATGAAGGAGAAAGGGAATTTGATATTCTTGCAATATGTGCTGATAGAGAAGTATTTCCCTGTGGTGCATGCTTACAGGTGATGAATGAGTTTTCTCCTCAAATAAAGATACTGCTTAAAAGGAAAAATAAATTAAAGATTTTTGAATTAAAGGAACTTTTGCCTTATGGTTTTAAAAAGGATTTTTTCTTATAATTAAATCATGACTGTAATAAGGTTAATTTTTGGATTAATTGTGTTTTTTTTCCTTCTTTTTGTGTTCATGCAGAATGCTGAACAAAGGGTAAATCTTTATTTTTTAAAGTATACCTTCCAGGATCTTCCCTTGTACTGGGTAATTTTCTATGCTTTTCTTGCTGGTTCCTTCTTTGTGGTCTTGCTTGCGATTTATCAGGAAATTAAATATAGAATAGATATTTTAAAAAAGACAAAGGAGATAAAAAATCTGCGTAAAGAAATTAGGGATTTGAGAAGAATGGTAACAGAAGAAGATGAAGAAAAAGGAGAAGGGGAAGAATAAAAATGGAATTTTTTTCTTTTTTAAAGAAAAAAAGTTCTTTTGATAAGATAATAAAAAGATTCAAAAAAGGTAAGGAGCTTAAATTTGAGGAATATCTTAAACTTGGTGATTATTACAGAGAACAGGGACTTTATGCAAAAGCATTAAAGATACACAGAAGTTTGGAAGTAAAAAAAGACTTAAGTCCTTTCCAAAGGGCAAGACTTGAAAAATCGTTGGGTTTTGATTATATAAACCTTTACCAGTTCAAGGAAGCTATAAAGTGTTTCATAAAGGCTGACTCCTTCTTTAAGGGTGAAGACGAGGAGATAAGAATGGGACTTTTGAAGGCTTATGAATTTTCTGGTGACTGGGATTCAGCAGTTGACTTAAAAAGAGAAATACTTATTTTAAACAAAGAATATTCAGATAAAAAAATGGCTTTTTATTATCTTCTTGCTGCTGAAGATCTGATAAAAAGGGGAAATAAGAAAAAAGCTAAGAGATTTATTAAAGAAGCATTAAAACTTAAGGGAGATCTCCCTGAAGCATTCTATTTCCTTGCTGAGCTTGAGAATGACCCTCTCAAAAAATTTGAGTATTATGAAAAGATAATTGAGAGGTTTCCTTTTATAACATATAGAAAGCTTATCTCCTTGAAAGAGGAATTTTTTGAAAAAGGGAAAATGGATGACCTTTTAAGTTTTCTTTTTAGAAGTGAAAACATATATTTGAGGGCATTCATGATACCTTTTCTGATTCAAAAGGGAGAGTATGAGAAAGCAAAAGATATGATAGAGGCTATAAGATATGTATATGAGGATGATATCTTTATAAATTTGATGCTTTTAATACCTTCTGTAGAGTTGAACCTTGAAGAGGAAGTTAAAGATATAACTCGCAAGATTGAAAAAAATTTAAAGGAATTAAATTTTATATGCACAAAATGTAAAAAAGAATATTTAAATTACAGATTTAGATGTGAAAATTGTGGTGGAGTAAAAACTCTTGTTCTTAAAATCAAAATTTAATGGAATTAACGCCTCTTTTAAAGCAGTATCATGAAATAAAGAAGGAATATAAAAATGAGCTTTTATTTTTCAGAATGGGAGATTTTTATGAGCTTTTTTATAAGGATGCTGAGATTGCCTCAAAGGAGCTTGGTGTAACATTAACCTCAAAGCCTTTTGGAAAAAATATAAGGGTTCCCTTAGCAGGAGTTCCTGTTAAGGCTGCTGAGGGTTATATAAAGGAACTCCTGAAGAAGGGATATAGTGTTGCAATCTGCGAGCAGGTGGAGGAAGGTAAAGATATTATGAAAAGAGAAGTAGTAGAGGTATTGACTCCGGGAACAATTACCTTACCTTCCCTTTTAAGTCCTGAGCAGAACATATATATTCTATCTGTTTTTCCTTCTAACAATAAATTTGGGGTTGCCTATGCAGATATTACCACAGGTGAATTAAGGGCAGGTGTATTTGAAGGTGAAGATTTTTTTAATTTCCTTGAAAGTTTAAAACCAAAGGAAGTTCTTGTTCCAGAAGATTTTATGCTTGATTCCTATGTTACTGAGTTTTATGATAAGGGTCTTTATAATATATTGAGCGCAGAAGAAAGGATTAAGGATTTCTTTAAAGTTTATGATTTGAAAGGATTTGGAATTAAAAAAAATGAAGCATTAATTGCGCTTTCCCATTTAATCGATTATCTTTTTATAAAGAAAAAGGGAGGACTTGAGAATTTAAGACTAAAACCCATTGAAAAAGATGAATTTTTAATTCTTGATCCTCTTACTCTTAAAAACCTGGAGATAGTTGAAAGCATTCATCCAGAAGAAGGGAAATCACTTTTTGAAATAATTAACTTCACAAAAACTTCAATGGGTGCGCGATTCTTAAAGAAAAATTTACTTTTTCCTCTTAAAGATGTTGAAAAAATAAAAGAAAGATATGAGGCTGTAAGTGAACTTGTGGAAAAACCTTTTTTAAGGAAGACCATTTCCGAGATTCTGTCTGAATTTGTGGATTTTGAAAGGGTTTTATCAAGGATTGTGAGAAAAAAATCACTTCCTTCTGAAATAATAAAACTTTCCGATAATTTTCTGGAAATAAGAAAACTCAAAGATGTTTTACTTACATGTGAAAATAAAATACTTTGGAGTATAGGAAAAAAACTCCACGATATGGAAGAAATTGCCTTTTATATTAAAAAGTATTTAAAAGAAAATCCTACAAGTCCTGGAGAGGGGAACTGTATAAAAGAGGGTATTTGTGAGGAGCTTGATGAATTAAGAGATTTAAAGCTGAATTCTGCTAAAAAGATTAAAGAAATAGAAAAAAGAGAAAGAGAAAAAACGGGTATTCCTAATCTTAGGATAAAATATAATCAGGTTATAGGTTTTTTTATAGAAATTACAAAGTCATATCTTGATAGGGTTCCCAAAGATTATATAAGAAAGCAGACACTCACACAGTCTGAAAGATTTATAACAGAAGAACTTAAAGAACTTGAATCAAAAATTCTTTCAGCAGAGGATAGGATAAAGGAACTCGAGAATTATCTTTATGAAAAACTGCTTGAAAAAATTAAGGAAGAAAAGGAAAAAATTCTTGATATTTCAGAGAACATAGCACTTTTGGATCTTATTTTATGTTTTTCAGAAGTTGCAGTTAAATATGGATATAAGAAGCCTGAAATAACCTTAGAAAAAGAGATAATTTTAAAAAATTCAAGACATCCTGTTGTTGAACACACTGTTTCGGAGTTTATTCCAAATGACATTGAGATGTTGCCTGAGAAATTCTTTGTTTTAATAACAGGACCAAACATGGGGGGAAAATCAACCTTTCTAAGACAGATTGCCCTTTGTGTTATACTTGCCCAGTGTGGCTCCTTCATTCCTGCTGAAGAAGGGAAAATAGGAATAGTGGACAGAATTTTCACAAGAATAGGTGCTTCTGACGATGTTGCAAGAGGAATATCCACCTTCTATGCTGAAATGCTTGAAGTTTCACAGATTTTGAACAATGCAACGGAAAAAAGTTTGATTTTACTTGATGAAATTGGGAGAGGGACATCCACATATGATGGGCTTGCTATTGCATGGGCTGTATCAGAGGACATTATTAAAAGAATAAGAGCAAGAACACTTTTTGCAACCCATTATCATGAACTTATATCACTTCAGGAAAATTATAATGGAATTCAAAACCTCTATACACTTGTTAAAGAATGGAAAGGAGAGGTTGTGTTTTTAAGAAAGATTGTTCCTGGTGCAATGGACAGGAGCTATGGGGTATATGTAGCAAAACTTGCGGGGATTCCTTTACATGTTATAGAGAGGGCACGTGAATTACTTGAGAAATTGGAGAGCAAAAGAAAACCCTTAAAATTCAATAAAAAGCAACTTGAACTATTTGAAAAACCAGATCCGCTAAAGGAATTTATAGATAGTATAGATCCTGATGAAATATCTCCAAAAGAGGCTCTTGAAATTTTATATAAAATAAAAAAATTAAAGGAAAAAATGTGAAGGTTCAAATCCTTTTGATGATTTTTTACTTTTAAAATGAGGATAAAAGAAATAAATGAAATTCTGAAAGGTGAAATTGAGGGAGAAAAAGAAATTGAAATAGAGGGAATTTTGCCACCTGAAGAAAATAAAAAGGGGTTTATCTCGGTTGTTTATGAAAAGAAATATTCTGGAAAAGAGTTTTATGCTGTTGTAACTGACAGGGAAAATGTAAAGTATATAAGCTTTAAGTCTGCTATTATTGTTGATAATCCAAGAGAAAAATTAATTGAAATTTTGAATTTATTTGATGAAAAGGAAGAAAGGGAAGGTTTTATTCACGAGACCGCCATTGTATCTGAGAGAGCAAAAATTGATAAGGATGTTTATATAGGTCCCTATTCTATTATTGAGGATAATGTGATTATAAAAAGGGGAACAAAACTTTTAGCTTTTGTTTATGTAGGTAAGAATTCAATTATAGGAGAAAACAATATAATTTATCCCTTTGTTTCAATTGAGAAAAATGTTGAGATAGGAAAAAATTGTGTAATTCATTCAGGAACTGTTTTAGGTTCTGATGGTTTTGGTTATGAAAAAAAAGGAGATAAAGTAATTAAAATTCCACAGGTGGGGGGAGTAAAAATTGGAGATAATGTAGAGCTTGGAGCGAATGTATGTGTAGATAGAGCAACTATGGGGAATACATATCTTGGAAATCAGGTAAAAATTGATAACCTGTGTCAGATAGCCCATAATGTGAAGATAGGAGATAGGACAATTATTGCTTCTCAAAGTGGGATTGCAGGAAGTTCAGAGATAGGGAGAGATGTTCTGATTGCGGGTCAGGTGGGTATAAAAGACCATGTAAAAATAGGTGATAGAGTGATCTTAACAGCAAAGACAGGTGTAGGTAAAAATGTTCCTGAAGGAAAAATTTATTCAGGTTATTTTGCGAGAGAACATAAAACTGTCTTAAAGGCAATGAATATTCTTTATGAACTTCCGAAATACTGGGAAAAATTAAAGAAACTTTTAGAATTGAACTCTGAATAAAATTTGTTTATAATTTACCATGAATGAAATTGATTTTTTAATGCGGTTGGTAGTTTCTTTTATTCTGTCAGGGATTATTGGTATAGAGAGGGAGATTTCGGGAAAGGTTGCGGGTTTAAGAACACACATACTTGTGGGAATGGGTGCAACCCTTTATGCTCTTCTTTCTATACTTGTTCAGTCAAAGACAGGAACGGTTGACCCTTCAAGAGTAGCAGCGCAGGTTGTTTCTGGAATAGGTTTCATAGGTGCAGGTGCCATATTCAGGGATGAGGATAAAATAAGGGGACTTACAACAGCTTCTGATATATGGGTTATGGGAGCAATAGGTCTTGCAGTTGGACTGGGTTATATTCTGATTGCCTCTTTTACAACTTTTTTAGTTTTAATTGTTCTCATCGGAGGTGCCTGGCTTGAGAAAAAAGCCTTAAGAACAAAATGATGGAATTCTTTATAAAATCTATTATTTATATTCTTGTACTCGCGGGGATTGCTGGTTATTTAACTTATTTTGAAAGAAAATTTCTTGCTTATTTTCAGGATAGGATAGGTCCCAACAGAGCAGGGCCAAGAGGTCTCCTTCAGCCGATAGCAGATACAATAAAACTATTTTTCAAGGAAGATATAACTCCGAGGAGAGTGAGTTCAAAAACTTTATATTTCCTTGCCCCTATTTTAACAGCTACATTTGGATTAGCTCCTTTTTTCTTGATACCCTTATCTCCTGAGGGACCCTTTCCTGATATAGATCTTGGAATTTTATTAATTCTTGTTCTCTCTTCCTTTTCACTTTACGGAGTTATATTCGGTGGGTTTTCTTCTGCAAGTAAATATTCTGTTATAGGGGGTATAAGAGGGACACTTATGCTTTTTTCCTTTGAAACTTCTCTGATAATAATTATTTTGAGTATTGTTTATCAGGCAGGTACATTTTCATTAAGGGGAATTGTTGAAGCACAAAAGGTGCCTTTTATATTCCCACAGTTTATAGGATTCTTTATATTTATGATAATAGGGTTTATGGAGACAAAAAGATTGCCCTTTGATATTCCTGAAGCAGAATCAGAATTAACAGGTGGATTCCATACAGAATACAGTTCCCTTAAATTTGCCTTTTTTTTCCTTGGTGAATATTTACATGTTTTACTTACCTCTTCTCTTATTGTAACTTTTTATCTTGCTGGGTGGAAACTATGGATTTTACCTCCTTTTATTGGCTTTATAGTGAAGCTTATCCTCTTTGTTTTTCTTTTTATATGGGTAAGAGCATCGCTTCCCCGATTCAGATTCACAGATGCCCTTGAAATAGGCTGGAAAATTTTATTGCCCCTTTCCCTTCTAAACTTTTTTATAACAGTATTATGGGTATATTTAAAAGGATGGTAAATATCCTTGTATCAAGTGCTTTATTTCTGACACATGAGATTGTTAAAGTTGTAATTAATGGAGGTTTAAGCGGGTGATAATCTGAAATGCTATTTTTATTCTTTCTCTTTTCTCAATATATTATTGTTCCCATGGATGATACTCAAAGAGATCATTTAAAGGCATACGGGGTTGTTTATAGAGCATTACAGAAGGGAATTAATTTTGACTGGCTTTTAAATTACAGGGGTGGTTCTTTTATCTCAGAATATTCACAGGAGGTAGAGGAAGATCTTTTAAAAAATGGTGTTTATTATGAGATAATTTCAAACACAAAAGCAAGTAACATATATATCACAATTGAAGAAAACAATATGAATGCTCTCCGTCTCGAAGTTGCTCCGAAACTGGCGGTTTATATTCCCCCTTATTCAGAACCATGGGATGACGCTGTTGAACTTGCTTTAAACTATGCTGGTATTCCTTATGATAGAATCTGGGATAATGATATATTTGAAGGGAAACTTGATAGATATGATTGGGTTCACTTACATCATGAGGACTTTGCAGGTATGTATGGAAAATTTGAGATTCCTTATGGTCATACAATATGGTATAGAAGAATGAAAGAAATTGATAATCAAACTGCAAAAAAGTATGGTTTTAAAAATGGACCCTTAATGAAGCAGGCGGTAGCTCTGAAAATTAAGCAATATGTAGAAAATGGTGGCTTTCTTTTTGCAATGTGTTCAGCTCCTATAACCCTTGATATTGCTCTTTCATCCGTAGGACTTGATATATGGGATATTCCCTATGATGGGGACCCTTATGATCCATCTGCTAATGAAAAATTAAATTTTGAGAATACCCTTGCCTTTCATAACTTCAAAATCTATATGGATTATACAAATGATGAAGAAAGTGATATTGATGTGACAAAAGAGGCGGATAGGAGGGGACCTGGTGTATGTTCCAAGCTTTTTGAGTTTTCTGCAAAGTATGACCCTATTCCCTCTCTTCTCACACAAAATCATGTAAATTGTATAAAGGAATTCCTCGGAAGAGATACAGGATTTAGAAAGGATAAATTGAAACCTTATGTAATAGTTCTTGCAGAGGTGGAGGGTACCGATGAGGCAAAATATATTTATGCAAATTATGGGAAGGGTTTTTTCACCTTTTATGGAGGGCATGACCCTGAGGATTATAAGCATTATGTAGGTGACCCTCCGACTGATCTATCAAACTACAGAAATTCACCTGGTTACAGATTAATTTTAAACAATGTTTTATTCCCTGCAGCACAGCCACAAAAATTAAAGACATAACTTGGGAACCTTTGATAGTAAGGAGTGGAGGGAATGTTTCAATGTTTTTAAAAATAAAAGATGGTTATGGGTCGGGGATAATAAAAGCGGTTTTTGGATTTTAGAGACAAAAAAGTTTTGTTTAAAAATTTATGAAGCAGGATGGAGGGGAACTTATCTTTCGGGGAAAAATTTAAAAGATAGAAGACCGGAAGATTTTCTTCAATTTTTTAAAAAATTCACTTTAAAGGTCGTTATAAATGATTATAACAAGAATTTTAAAGAAAGCAAGGTATTTGAGACTGTATGGGAAAAGGCATTTATATTGAGAAAAAAGAGCGAAGAAGAACTTTTAAGAGATTATAAAAAATCTTTGAGAGAGGATATAAGAAGAGGAGAGAAACAGGGACTTATTTTTAAAGAATTGAATGAGGATTTTCTTAAAGAGTTTTATAAAATTTATTCTTATACAATGAAGAAGTTAAAAGTAGCCCCCCTTCCCTTTAATTTTATAAAAAATTTATGTGAAAAACTAAAGCCTAAGAACCTTTTAAGTCTTCATGGTGTGTTTAAAGGGGAAAAATTGCTTTCTGCTTCGCTCTCTCTTTATCCTAATGAAAAAATTTCTCTTGCTTATATTCAGGGAACATCAGAAGAGGGGTATAAACTTAGGGCTTCTCCTTTTATTTTTCATAATTTAATATTAAGTGAATTTAAAAAAGGTTACGAAATTTTCTCCTTTGGAGCAGTTCCTAAGGGAAAAAGTTCACTCATTTTCTTTAAAAAGACTTTTGGAGCAGAGGAGTATGATTATCCTTCTTATATCTGGTATAATCCCTGGTATGTGGAGGAAGGTTAAGTTTTCCTATGAAAAAAATTTCCAATGAAGGAGTTTTCTTGAAAATAGAAAAATTTGCAAGAAAGCTTGATGTTCCTCTTGTATCATATTTTGCTATAAAGAGAAGGAGCAAATTTTCAATACTTGTATCAGCTATTCTTTCTTCAAGAACAAGAGATCAAACAACAGGAGAAGTTATGAAGAGATTTTTGAAAAAAGTCAAAAATTTTCATGATTTAAAAAATCTCTCTTTAAAGGAGATAGAGAATCTCATTTATCCTGTTGGATTTTACAGAAATAAGGCAAAGAATTTAAAAAGACTTGCGGAGATTATTATAGATAGATATAAAGGTAAAATTCCTGACAGATTTGAAGAACTTATTAAATTGCCAGGTGTGGGTAGAAAAGTGGCAAATCTTATTTTATCAGAAGTTTTTAGAAAGGAGGTAATCTGCGTCGATACTCATGTTCATAGAATTTCAAACAGACTGGGATGGGTAAAGACAAAAAGACCAGAAGAAACAGAAAAAGAATTAAAGAAGGTTTTTGATAAAAAATACTGGAGAAGGTTAAATAAAAACCTCGTTGCTTTTGGTCAGGGAATATGTAAACCTTTAAAACCTCTGTGCCAAGATTGTCCTGTTGAGAGATGGTGTCCTAAGATAGGATTAAATTGATGATATAATTTAATCTTTTAGAACAATTATTTTTGAGCTTCTGTTTTCAAAATTAATAACCCATATACCTTTTTTCAGCTCAATTACCTCTTTTCTTTTAAATGCTAAAAATTTTCTACCTGAAACACTATATATCTCTCCTGATACAGGTTTTGTGAATATTAATTTATTTCCTTTTATTAAGAAAGAAATTTTTGATTTTTTCTTTTTTCCTTCGCTGACATCTACAATTGGTTTTGCGATACCTGCAACTGTTGCAACTGTTGCCTTTATAACATTGGTGCAGAAAGTTATATTGTTAAAACCAGCCCCTATTGTGTCTCCTTTAGTATGATAGTAAGGGTTAGAGGGATTTTTATCTTCTATTCCAAGAATTGCGGATTTTCCAATATCCCAGAAGCTTGAATGGTCAGAATACCAAAAACTTGCATCTATTGTTTTTATCAGTTTTAATTCAGGAACATAATTTTGGGTATAGACCTCGAAGGAATCCATGAGCCAACTTGAATTCTGATTAGATATTAAGTCAAGACTCTCAGGTAAGAAATCCACATATCCTATCATATCCAATTGAATATCACCCATGATAGGGGCATTTTGATGTTCCCAGCAAAAAGCCTCAGAACCATAAAGACCCTGTTCTTCTCCTGTGAATAATATAAAATAAATTGTATATTTAAACTCATAATTTCTTAAAACCCTTGCACATTCTAAAACTCCTGCAGAACCTGAACCATCATCATCAGCCCCTGGTGCAATACTTTCTCCCCACCAGGGAAAGCCTGCAGTTGCATCAATATGAGCTGAAACCACATAGTATGAATCGCTTGTCCCAAATTTAATACCTATAACATTCGGTGCCATTCCGTTTGTGTGATAACCAAAATAAACACTGTCAATGCCATGATTTAGCATGTAATTTTTAGCCCAGTTTACAGCATTTACACATCCCTGTGTATAGGAGTTTCTTGTAACAAAGTTCTGAAGTATTAGGACAAAATTCAATACAGAATCAGGAGAGATCAGTGATACAATTTCTGAAATTATTGGATTATATATTTTAGTTTTGTGATATTCAGGAAAACCATTTTTATTTTTTTCGGGTATAAATCTTTTAAAATTTTTGGAAATCCTTTTTATAAAAAAATACCTTGTGCTAATTTCTTCTGGTATACCTTTGACAATGTAAAACTCTTCATTTTTATATAGTATGTTTCCGGATATTATGTCTTTTTCACAATTTTTCTTTTTAATAATAAAATATTCTTCTTTTTCTGAATATTCTCCTATAATTTTTATTTTCTCATTTTTTAGTTCTGAAATTTCCTTCCAGCTTAAAACAGTTATAAAATATTTTTCAGTTTGAGTAAGATATTGAATCTCATTTTTTACAGGTTTCTCTAACAATACAAGATAAGACTTGGTATTTGAGCAAAATAGCAAAAACAAAAGTATTTTCACTATTTTGTTCCTCCTTTTTTACATTGAAACAATTAAATTTTTCAAAAACACCTTTAATTATAACTCTTAAAAAATTAAAAATCAAGCTTTTGTATGATATCATAATTCTTTGTGTCAAACATGGATTAACTTAAAGTTCTTCACTCCATTTTTTTGCAAGTATATCTCTTCTTGGTTTATAAACAATTTCATAAAAACTTCTTTGGGAAAGTAATATTCCTTTTTCATAAGATTTGCATATTTCAACTGCTTCATTAAATGCCTTTTCCCATTTCCCTCCAAATCTTTTCTCAATTTGCTTTTCAAA
>Ga0197143_1000853_pt1 | contig 28597 bp, 32 predicted proteins | sample GBS70_MetaG_FD_148603 | JGI IMG/M metagenome (GOLD analysis project Ga0197143, IMG submission 148603) | Sediment microbial communities from Great Boiling Springs, Gerlach, Nevada, United States - GBS 70_MetaG | ecosystem: Environmental > Aquatic > Thermal springs > Hot (42-90C) > Sediment... | reverse complement strand
TGGGTGCTGCGGCAGCGGCTTGAGGAAACGGCATCCAGCTTGCCGGACCAGAAGGGCAAGCCAACCCAAAGGCCCACCCTGCGCGGGGTCTTCCAGCTCTTCATCTGGGTGCGCCTAGCCTGGCTGGCGGTTCATTTGGGGTAGGGGCCCCAAAGACGACCGGCCCCTGGTGCTGAACCTGACCTCCCATCACGAGACCGCGGTGCGCCTGATGGGGGCACAGCGATATTACCTGCTGGAGTGAGGGGGGTGCGGAATGTGGGCACGAATGTGCTGGAGCGGCTTTTCCGGGCTCAGCCCACAGGGCTAGTGTTCCGGTGAAGCAGCGGACCAGGGTTGTTGGAGTCTTCCCCAGCGAGGGGAGCTTAGTGAACCTGGCCACGGTAGTGATGCTGAGGGCCACGGAGGACTGGGCGTTCAGGCGTTACCTGGACATGGGCCCGCTTTGGGCCCCGGAAGAAAACCCACAAACATCGCGACTTGACCGGTGCGGAACCTCTCCTTTGGAGATGCCTCAAAGCAAAGGGTGCCCGTTGAGCCCCACCAACTCCCTTCCAAAGCTGGAAAGGGCGTCCTCGTAGACCACAGCCACGTGCTGGGCAGCAGCGTTCACGTCCCGCCAGAAGCGCTGAAGTGGGTTTCTGCGGTAAAGGGCGTTTCCCCCTGCAGCCTGGAAAAGGCGGTTCACCAGCTCTACAGCTCCTTGGACCATGTAAGCCCGCTGAGCGAAAAGGTGAGCCCGCACGAGAGGCTCATCAGCGCTCCGCTTTTGCTGACCCAGGCGGTAAAGAGTCTCGGTATGGACTCTGCTAAGGGCATGGAGGGCGTCGAAGTGTACCTTGGCCCAGGCCAGAAGCCGCTGGGCTCCGGGGTTTTCCCTTTCAAGAGCTCCCAGGGCGTAGGGACGGATCCGGCGCTTCAGCCAATCCTCGTAGAGCTCAATAACCCTCTGAGCTCCCCCAAGGGAAGGGGCGTAGATGGCCGTGGCCAACATGGGGATAAACTGTGTCCGGTAAAGGGGAGATTCCCTCAGGGCCGGGTTTAGGGGGATGCCGCCCTTGGCGATGGGCATGAGGCGGAGCACCCGATGCTCTGGTACCAACGCGCCCTCCACCCGAACAGTGTTGCTGGCGGTGCCCACCAAGCCCACCACATCCCAGGTTGGTTCCACCTTGTAGTCTGTGCTGGGGAGGATGAAGAAGGCAGGCTCAGGTGGAGACCCCTCCTCAAACTGGGCAAGGGCGTTCACCGCACACCACTTGGCCCAGTTGACCCCACTTACAAAGTTCCAGGTCCCTTCTACGCGCCACTTGTCCCCCACGCGCTCCGCCCGACCCATGGGTGCCACCGAGTCCACGGTTATGGACTGGCCGTCTCCCCAAATTTCCTCCTGAACTCCAGGATGGGCGTAGGCCAGCCACCACTCGTGAATCTCTAGCACCGAGTAGAGCCAACCCGTCGACATGTCGTGGCGGCTCACCTCCCGGACCACCTCCACGTAGGTCCAGGGATCCAGCTCCCAGCCCCCAAAGAGCCTGGGCTTAAGAATCTTCAGAAGCCCGCTTTCCACAATGGCCCCAATGACCTCATCGGCCACCTGTCCCCGGGCCTCTGCTTCCTCTGCATGCCTCTCCGCCAACTTGCCCACGTGGCGGGCCAGCTCCAGAACCTCTGATGCCACGGGAACACCCATACCTTCCTCCTAAAAGCTCACGATTTGAAACCCTTCCTCCATAGCTCGGTAGAGTATCGGTCCCACGTAGTCCACCCGAAAGCCCGGGAGTTCCAAGGGAACCCGCATGCTCTCGAGGATCCCCCGGCACACCACAGGCTCTAAATCCTTAGCCCCCTCGAGGGCCTGGACCAAATCGGGGTCCTTCTCCCCCTCCAGGGGCACCCGGACCCCGTCCGCCAGAAAGACCACCCGCGCCTCCCCCCCGAGCTCCCCTCCCGCATCCGGGAAGCCACCCGGAGACCAGAGAGCACCCTGAGCTTCTCCTCGGGGCCGCTGAGAATCAGGCAAAGCACCTTGACCATGGTCATTTCTCCAGAAAAGCTGCCAAGGCCCGGGTATAGAACCCGGGATTCTCCAGGCTGGGGTAGTGGGCGGCCTCGGGCACGATCTCCAAGCGGCTTCTGCCAATACGCAAAAGAACCCCCCGATGGGGAAGAGGTACGGCCCGGTCCTCGGCCCCCCAAAGGATCAGGGTGGGAACCCGCACCTTGCCTAGCCAGGGCCTAGGGTCGGGCCGGGTCGCCAGGACGCGGAAGGCCTGGGCCATCCCCTCCCCTGTAGCTGCCAGGATGAGTTCCCTAACCCGTTCCACCACCTCGGGCTTCTCCTGTCGGGTCTTCTCCGCAAGGAGAAGCTGGATGAAGTTGTCCACCAAGGCCCCAGGACCGTGGGCCTCGGCGACAGCGGCAATGCCCTGAAACATTTCTACTTCCTGGGACGAAGGAGGGAGAGCGTGGGTGGCAGTGAGGACCAGCCGATCCACCCTGTCCGGATGGTGGGCGGCGATGTAAAGGGCTAGCTGGGCCCCTATAGAGGTGCCCACCAGGGCCGCCTTCTGGATGCCAGCCCCGTCCATCTGCTCCAGGACATCCTGGGCGTAGTCGGCCAAAGTCATCCCCTTCCGGAGAGGCCGACCAGCGAAGCCAGGGTAGTCCACACCAAGGCCGGGCAGGGCCCGCATCTGATCCTCGTACATCTGGCTGTTCAAGGGAAGGGCCGGAAGATAGACTATTTTCATGTTCCTCACCTCGCTTGCGTTCCTTACGCTGAGGCAACCATGGCCTCAAATCTCCCGGATTAGCGCCTCCACATGGGCCATGGCTTCGTCAAAGTAGCGGTCAAACTCTAGGCCGTGGGCTCCGAAGAAGAGCTGGACCAGGACATCGCTACTGTTTCCGGTGTGGAGCCTTTCGGATAGCTCGCTCCTGGAAGCGAAGTCGGAGTGGAGCAGGTCCCAGAAGGCCTTGTAGGTCTTGGTCCGCTCTCTTCCCCCAAGGTTAGCCCCCTGGGTGAACTCCTCCAGCTCCGGAAAGAGCTCGTAGTCCTTAAGGGAAGAGGGGACGATGGCCGCCCCTGAACCCGCCACCTCCTTGGCCAAGTCGGTAAAGCGCTTATAGATCATGGGGCGCAGGGCCCGATACGTCAAGACCGTCTCCGGGTTGACCATGACCCCCTGGTAGTAGGGAGCGGGGTTCGCCTCAGCAGCCACGGCGAGATCCTGCATCAGATGGGTCCAGGCCAGCATCTCTCCTAGGCGCTCCTGTTGGCCCCGGAAGCCTAAGGTCCCGTTAGCCTTGGCCACCTTCACGGCCAGGGCGGTGGTTATGGCAAAACGGGTCTTCCAACGCACCAGATCCCCGTAGACCAGGGAAACTGCCAGGTTGGTCTGGGAAAGCCAGTTGTCCGCTTTCTCTGGATCGCGGTAGACGAAAACCCGTTCCCAGGGGACGAAGACATCGTCAAAGAGGAGGAAAGCGTCGCTTTCCTCAAACAGGTGAGAGAAGGGGGCATCCAGGGGGTGAGCCACCTGGGGCCGGTGCACCTTCCGGGCAAAGAGCTTGAGTCCGGGGGCATTGAGGGGCACCGCTCCGATGAAGGCGTAGTCTGCATCCTCCATGGTGAGGCGGTTAGCCCCCCCATACCTTAGGATGAGGAGCTCGTGGGCAAAGGGGGCAGTGGTGGACACCATCTTGGCTCCACGAATAACCACCCCGTCGTCCCTTTCCTCCACCACCCTGAGGACCAGGTCAGGGTTAGGAAGCTCCGAGGGGCGCTTGGACCGGTCCACCTGGGGGTCGGTAAAGGCGTTGGCGGGGTAAAGGCGCAGGTCGCGCACGTAGCGGTAGTACTTGGCCACGTTGTCCCCATAAGGCGAAAAGTAGGGACCCGCTGCCCCCAAGCCCGAGATCATCGGCCCCTTGTACTCAGGCCCCTGAAGCATAAGCCCTAGATGGAAGCGGTGCACCTTCTCCTGGGCCTGACGGATTCTGGCCAGATCCTCCCGGGCCATGGGGAGGAGATAAGGGGTAAAGGCCCGGGCACCGGTTTCGGTCTCATAGGTTAGGTCCGGATCCTGGGCGATGAGGTCGTAGATCTTGGCGATGACCTTGGCCGTGGGAGCAAAAAGAGGATGGCGGGTAACGTCTATCTGCTCCCCCTGGTAAACGACCACACGGCCATCCCTCAGGCTCTCCAGATAGCTCCTGCCGTCGGCGATAACCCCAGGCAAGATGCCGGCCCCGTTCCTCCTCTTGCCCTTGTCCATCCGCATTGCCTTGCTCATCCACACCTCCTCACGCCAGATAGACATCGAGAGTCTTGATGATCCGGTAAGCCGCCAAGAGGGTAGGTATCTGAAGACCCCGCTTCATCCCCTCCCGGACGAAAGGCCCCAGGATGAATTCCACCTCAGTTTTCCGCCCCCTGAGTACGTCCTCATGCATGCTGGTGGTGGCCCGACTACCCCGGGCCCGGAGCTCTTCCCCCATCCTCTGGACGAAGGCCACCGCCTCCGAGAAGGGAAGCTGCCTCAGTTCCTTCAGGCGGGAAACGGGGGCGAAGAAGTTCTCGGGCTCGTACCCCAAGACGGCGAAGACCTCGAGAATCTCCTTGGCCAGAGCCACAAAGTGCTCAGCCCCTTCCCTAACCACCAGACCGTCCGCAAAACGAAGGCCTGGGTGGCCGCTCAGCGTGCTCACGGCCCATCCGGAGGCCAGGGCAATCTGGGCCAGCTTTTCCCACTCCACCTGGCGGATGTTGCTCACCACCTGGGTTCCCAGGCCTGCTTTGTTGAACAGCTCGGCCAGGGCCCTGACCCGAGGGCTAACGTGGCCGTCCAGCTCCCCGATGTAGTTGGTGATGGGCACAGTCAGGGTGTTCTCTACCACCCCAGGCTCGGCCAGACGGGCCCCCTCGATAGTCGCAAAGCCCACAGTCCTTTGTGGGCCGAAGTAGTCGGACAGGATCTGGTCCTTTTCCACGCTGTTCTGCAGGGAGAGGGCGGCCTTAACCCTTTCCCGCAAGGGTCTAGCCTCCTCCAAAGCCCGCTCCGTGTCCTTGGCCTTCACCCCTAGGAAAAACCAGTCGTATTCGCCCTCCGCCTCCTCGGCCCTCTCTACCGCTATAAGGTTGCGGGCCACGTTAAACTCCCCCCGGAGGCCCCGGATCAACAGGCCCCTTTCCCGTATGGCCCGGGCATGGGCTGGGCGGGCCACGAGGGTAACCTCCGCCCCGGCCAAGGCCAGGTAACCCCCCAGTATTGAGCCCAGACCTCCCGCCCCAAAGACTACGATTCTCATAGCACCCCCACCGCCTGGAGCCTTCGGGCCAGATCCTCCTTTTCCTCTTCAGAGATGCGGGCCGGAAGGGGGGGACGGGTGGGCCCCGCCCTCAGGCCCAGGAGCTCAAACCAGGCCTTGAGGTAGGGGTGGGCGCCCACGTAGCTGGCAGTGCGGGCAATACGCTCCAGCAGAACCTCCCGGTAAACTTTCCGTACAGGCTCCAGAGCCTCGGAGAGGGGCCTAGCCTGGGAGAAGTCGCCCGCAAGGACCAAGTCCGTGTACCGTCTTAGGTGGTGGCGCTGTTTACCATAGAGGATAAGGGAGAGCTCCCCGTAAAGGAGCTGGCCTCCGAAGAAGGCAACGTCATAGACAAAAACCGCCTCGTCGGGTTCGCTGACCACCAGCCGTCCAGCCACCCTCCGGCGCAGGGCGATGCTGTCCGTCCAGGCCAGGGTCCCGTTCTTAACCCCTACAATGTTGGGGATCTCCGCTAGCCGCTCCACGGTTTCATGGCTGTACACCTTCCCAGATACAGGCGTGCGGTACAGGACCAAAGCGAGTTGGGTCCTTTCTGCCAGGAAGCGGAAGTAAGCGTAGATTTCCTCCTCGGTGCGGAGCTGAACCGGGGGATTCATCACCTCCGCGCCCGTGTAACCCAGTTCTTCCACGTAGCGGAGGCGCTCTAAGGCCTGGTAAGCGGAGTAGTCCAGGATGATGGTAAAGAGGGGGATCCTGCCGCCCACCTCCTCGGCCACGATGCGGTGGTAGGCCTTCCACTCCTCCAGGGTCATGTTCCACCCCTCGGCGAAGAACCCTCCTACCACCAGCCCATCCACTCCCATGTCCAGAAAGGCTTGCAGGTTTTCCCTGAGCCCCTCCTCGTCTAGGGAAAAGTCCTCCTTGAAGGGGGTCAAAGGGCACAGATAGAGGCCCTTTAGGTGCGTCTGGGCCCAGGCCTGAGCCTCGTGTTTGGCGAAGGGGCGAACAGCCAGCACGGCTTCCACCTTAGGGCTGGGGGGCCGCCTGGGGGTGCACCACGGGGGTCCCGTAGGCGAAGAGGGAGTCCGGTGGTGGTCCCCCTACCACGGCGGTGGCTAGGGCCCTTTCCGCCAAGTCCTCAAACTCCCAGAGGATGGGCCCCCAGTTGGAGTCAAAGTTGAGGTAGCCGCCTGAGTATATTTCTATGCGGTTTCCCCCGGGTTCGTAGACGTAGAGGAAGAAGGCCTCGCTGATGCCATGGCGCCCGGGGCCGTACTCGATGAAAACCCCGGCCTCCCGAAGGAGTTCCGCCGCCCGCACGACCTCCCCCTCGGTGTCTACCCAAAGGGCCAGATGGTTGAGGCGGGCCTTGGCCCCCGTGGGATCCCGCATAAAGGCCAGATCGTGGGAAAGATTAGAGACGGCCATCCAGGCCCCGATCTCCACCTGCCCCTGTACCCAGAGCCCCTCGTGCCACTTAAAGCCCATCTCCTGGAACAGCTCCCGGCAGGGTGTGGGGTCGGAAGCGAAGAGGTTGAGATGGTCGATCCGACGCACATCCGCCCCCCGGTAGGGACGCTTCTGCGGCCGGTTCCGTAGAGCCGCCCTCTTTTCCGGAGGAGCCTGGTAGTACTCCACCTCGTAGAAGAGCTCCCCGAGGTGCCCGTCCGGGGTGCGGAAGAGGTAGGTGCGCCCTTGGCCCAAGTCGCCCTCCTCCACCCAGCCAACCCCCAGGCCCTTGGCTTCCAGGAAGCGGGCAGCCTCCTCCAGGTCTTCCTCGCTCTCCACCCGCCAAGCCCCGTGGCCCAGGCCAGCCTCCTTGGCAGCGGTGAGCTTCACCGTGTGGTGGAACCATTCCCCCCAGCCCCGCAGATAAACGGAATCCCCCTGTTCTGCGGTCACCTCGAGGCCCAAAAGATCCCGAAAGAAGTGAAGGCTCTCCTCCGGCTTGGGGGTGAGGAGCTCCACATGGGCCAGCTGCTCAATCCAGTGCCGCCTTTTCGCCATACGCTACCTCCTTCTCCAGGGCCATCCTGGCCCTCACCTCCTCCACCAACCTGCGCCAGCGGCGGCCGTTTTCCCGAGCTCCCTCCGCGTAATGGGCCGGAACCACATGGTAAGGCGGGCGGACGGGACCAGCCCGCACATAACCGGCCTCGTTGAAGCGAATCTTTTCCAAGGGGATGTTGTACCTGGAAAACTCCCGGAAATTTTGCCGGGCCAGGAAGGGCTCGTAGGTCCACTCTATTCGGTTGGTGACCCAGCGAGCTGTTTCCCAATCTCCCCGTTCCAGGGCTGCCTTAAGATAAATGACCGGTTCCGGTCCGCACAGCGCGCTGCTGGACCAGCAGGCAAGCGCCTCCTCGGGAAAGAGAACGCGAGCTTGGAGCCAGTCCGACTCTATGGGAAGGATGCGGATCCTCCCCTCCACGGCTTCCATGTCAGCCCGGAACTTGGGGGACATGCTGGTGTACTTGACCGCCACGATCCTGGGGTTTTTGGCCAGCTCCTTGTAGACTGGCGTGGGGATAGGGCTCTTGAAGGCCTCGGGGTTGTCGTAGAGAACGATGGCCATTTCGGGGAAGGCGGCGCTCACGTCCCGGTAAAAGCGAACTGTGGCCTCGGGAGCCAGCTCGCTCCAGAAGGGCCGCCCAAGGAAGATCCCCCTCACCCCCATGTCCCGGAGAAGAGCGATGCGGTCCAAGGTATCCCGGGTGTTCAAGGTGGTGGCCCCGATAAAGAGAGGGAAGTCGGGATCGTGAGCCCTCACCGTCTCCCAAACACACGCGGCGAAGGCCTTCCACTCCTCGAGGGTGAGGGTGGCCATCTCTCCCAAAGTACCGTTGGTGAGGAGACCGTTCACCCCGTCCCGGAGGAGGTTCTTTACCATTCGCTCCGTCTCCTCCAGGTCCACCGTGTCCCGGGCGCGGAAGTCCTCAGCACCCGGCTTGGCCGGGGTGGGCGCAACGGCAATAACCCCGCGTATGTCCTGGGCAGAGAACTTCTGGCGGGCCACTCAACCCTCCACAAGACCGCCCAGCTTGGTAAACCCCCGCACCCCAATGCCGCCATCGGAATGGATGATGGTTCCGGTGACGGTGCGGGTCCTCTCTTTGGAAGCCAGGTACACGTACGCCCAGGCGTGGTCTTCAGGCGTAGGGACCACCTGAAGGGGCACCACGGACAGGATCAGCTTGTCCAGGTTTGGGACCTGGTCCAGGCTCATCTTGTCCTGGCCCAGAGCCTTGAGGCCCCGAAGCTTGGTGATGGTGCCCCCAGGGGCCACCCCGTTCACCCGGATCTTGGGGGCGAGCTCGTAGGCCAGCTCGGTCACCAGCCCCCGCACCGCGAATTTGCTGGCCACGTAAAGAGGGCCACCCCCAGCCGGGTAAAAGGCCGCGTTGGAAAGGGTAAGGATGATGTTGCCTTCGGTTTTCAAGAGCTCAGGCAGTGCCGCTTTCACGGCAAGCAGATTGCTCTTGACGTTGACGCCGAAGAGCTCATCAAAGGCCTCGGAAATCTTCTCCTTAGGAAGGTTGAGGATGTCCACGAAATAATCAAAGACGCCCACCACGCAAACCAGGACATCCAGCTTGCCAAAAGCCTTGACCGTGTCGGCCACCGCCCGCTCGTTGTCCTCCATTAAAGTGGCATCCCCTACGGTAACCACCACCTTGTCCCCGTGGGCCCTGCGGAGGTCTTCTGCCTTCTCCGGCGAGATCTCCAGCACCCCTACCCGGGCCCCCTCGCGCACATAGGCATCCACCACGCCGCGCCCTATACCTGAACCACCGCCGGTGACCAGGGCCACCTTGCCATCCAGCCATCCCATCACTCATCACCTCCCAGCAACAACAGGTCCGAAAGGGGTCGAGCCCGCATTTCTGTGCCCGGGCCAAAAGGAGTTTCCAAGAAGCGGGAGAAGGTCTCCGGCCCCTGCCAGGTGAGGCTTTCCAACTCCAGGGGATCCAGGTCGATCTGGAAGCCCAGGCGGGGGGAAAGAATCCTGAGCCGCTCGCCGTTTCGGGTGCGGACCTTCTGCACCCAGACCTCGGTGAACTCATTGGCGAGAACGACGCGTTCGCTCAAGGCCTCATCGCTCATAGGAACACCGCCAGGTTATGCGTGGGCAGGCTGGAGTGGTCGAGGACGATGACCCGCTTGGCCAGCTTCAGGCCGCCGTTAACCCGCCTCAGAATGTCATGACGCTCGCAGGAGATGAGATCGTACTGGGGGCTGTCGCCCCGGGAACGGAAAAGGAGCAGATTGGAGCGTACGGGAATCTCATCCTCCTTAGGCTCCCCCACACGGATGTTGCTCACATGGCGCCGGGTGCGGGAAGGCGGATCCTCAGCCCAAGCGAACTCAGTTTCCAGCCTAAGGATCCTCATTTCCAAGGAGGTGTAGTCCTCATCAAAGTGGGCCATGCCCTCTACAAGGCCTGGACCCTTTTCCCGCTCGCGGGTAATGCGCACAGGAGCCAGGTACTGCACATCGGGAGTCAGGAGCTCCAACCACTCACGGTAGCGGAGCTCGTCCAAGAGTTCGGCCTCCTTGAAAAGGAAGGCCTCCACCTCTTCCTTGAGTTTTTGCATATTGGAAAGCCGTGCCATGGCACACCCCTACGAGAGTAGGTACTCTGCCCAGGTGCGGAGGAAGTTGCGCTGGTTGGCCTCGTTGTAGTCTAGAGGATAGGCCACGCCCGGACCGGGCCAGGCAGGATCAGGTTGCAGGTGGCCCAGCCCCATCTCGTAGTTCAGGCGGTTGCGCAGGCTATAGGTGCCCCCAGCCACCTTGGTGATGCTCCGCCAGTTCTCCGTGTCGTCCTGCTCAAAGACCCCGGCAGGGCCGAAAGTGCGTTCGTAGGTGAGGTAGGAGAGCTTCTTGAAGTCCTCCGGAGCGTCCTTCTCCACTAGGAACCAGCTCCAGACCTCCATCCTGCCTGGCCCCAGAGGGTGCCAAAGGCGTACCGTGTACATGGGGGTAGGTGGGGACTTGTGGTCCTTAGCGATCATCACGTTGAGGTGGGACATGTTGGGGAAGAGGGTGCCGTGGACGAACTTGGTCCTCCGAGCCACCTCAATGTGCTCCTTGCTGGGATAAGCCTCTTGCAGGCTCCTGATGATCTCTTCCGGGTAGTTCCAGAAGGGGGGTAGCGGGATGCCAGGAGGATCGGAGATGAGCCCTATGCCGTGGCCCTTCCCAGGGATATGGACGCTCTCCCCATACATGGCGAACTTGGCATCCCGGGGAGCTAGCCCAAGCTCCACCGCGGAACGGTGCGTCATCAAGGTGTGATACGCGTCGCCCACAAAGTTATCCGCCCCTAGCTTCCAATCGGCGTCCACAATCCAGCGTTGGGGAGCCCCCACAACCTCCATCCCCGCCATGCTCCTGCGGTTAAGGAGGTCCAGGTACCACTCGAACCCGCCAAGGAACTCCAGAAGACCAGGGGCTTCCTCGCTCAGGTTGCCGAAGATGAAGTCATCGTAGGTCTCCACCCGGATGGGAATGAGGCCCCACTCCTCCTTACGCAAGCGATCCCCATAGGCCTCCGTTCCCGCGGGGACACCCACCAGGGTTCCATCGTTCCGGTAGGTCCAGCCGTGGTAAGGGCAGCGGAAGTGGCTGGCGTTGCCCGCTTCGGCCCGGCAGACCTGCATGCCCCGGTGGCGGCAAGCGTTGAGGTGGACCCGGATATCGCCTTTTTCGTCCCTGACCACAATGAGGCTGTTTTGGCCGATGTAGCGGACCACATAATCCCCGGGTTTGGGGACTTCCGAGGCGTGGGCCAGGAAGACCCAGGCCCGGGTGAAAAGCTTCTCCTGCTCCAGCTGAAAGATGTCAGGATCGTTAAAGATCCGCGCAGGAACCCAGCCCTCTTCCAAAGAACGAAGGGTCTCCTCCACTAACCAAAGGGCCCTATCCTTCCCTGTTTTGACCATCTTGCTCACCCCCTGGGTTTGCCTGACATTCTACCCCGCTAGTTCTGGCATGTCAACACCCCCTTCCCTGAGTTCGCATGGGTTTCCCCTCCCAGCTCCCGAAACAACCCTGGCCAACTCCCCCAGCCGCCGCTTCCCGCAAGGGCAGAGTCCCTGAACCTGAGCAGTCTGGCCCAGCCTGGGTCTTCACCCCCGGTTGCATCGGGAATGGATGAGGCAAGCCAAGCCCCGCCCCCTGGGCTTTCGCATTGAGGAAGCCCAGCCGGCACTCCGGTCTAGGATCTAGTTTTGTCAAGCTCCAGCCCTTAACAAGCTCCAGTCCTTAAAGGGATATGAGCCCCGCCCTCGAGGGCAGGAAGGTCAGGTACACTGAAAAAGTGGTGGCCGACAAAACGCTGGCCGAGGCTGTATACAGGGAGGTGTTACAGCGTCTGCGCATGGGGTCTTTGCCAGCCAAAGGGCTCCTCTCGGCCCGGGAGCTCAGCCAGGTCCTGGGGGTGAGCCGAAGCCCCATCAATGATGCCCTGAAGCGGCTGGCCGCTGAGGGGTACTTGGAGATTGTCCCCCGGAGGGGGTACCGCCTGGCCCTGCCGCCAGCGGAGGAGGTTGGTAATGTCTTCCGAGCGCGAAGCGCTCTGGAAGCAGTGGCAGCGGAGCGGGTAGCTGAGATCCGACCCTCCCTTACCCCCTTGCGCCAGGCCCAGGAACAGTGTCGTCAAGCCCATGCCCTGGGAGATCCTCTAGCCTTCGCCGAGGCAAACCGACGCTTCCACGAAACCCTGGTCCAACTTTCGGGAAACGCCTACCTGACCCGAGCTCTGGGGCAATTCTGGCATGCCAGTCGGTACTTTTTCCTGGCCGCCCAGTACTTCGTGAGCTACATGGAGCGGTCTGTGGCGGAACACGAAGCCATTCTAGCGGCCCTCGAGGCCGGCATGCCCGAAACGGCTAAAAAAGCGGTGGAGGAGCACCTCCACCGCTGTGCCCGGGACCTAAGCTTACAAGCTAGCAAAAAAGGCCCCGAGCTCCTGCGCTAGGGCTGCAGGGTTTTCCACCGCCGGGAAGTGCCCGCCCCGGTCTAGGCGCACGTACCGCTTGAGATTAAAGTACTCCTCCACCCACCGGCGGGGCACCTGGGCCACCTCCTTGGGGAAGGCCGCCACCCCCGTGGGCACGCGCACCACGGGTTTGCCCTCTCTGGCGGGCTGCCAGGGATTTTGCAAGCTCTCGGCGTAGAAACGAGCAGAGGAACCCAGGCTGTTGGTGAACCAGTAAATGGAGAGCGTAGTGAGCAGCTTTTCCCTGGGGTAGGCCTCCTCCAAGTTGCCCTGGTGATCAGACCAACCGTGGATCTTCTCCACAATCCAGGCGGCCATGGCCACGGGGGAATCGCCCAGGTAGGCTACGGTCTGGGGCTTGGTGGCATGCATCTGAAAGTAGGCCGTCCCATATTGCCACCAAAGGGCCGTCCGCTCAGCGAAGGGTTTCTCCTCAGGGGTCCAAAGCTCCTGGGGTATAGGGGCAAAGTCCAGGGGGAAGGGCATAGAGGTATGCAGGCCTACCACCTGGCCCTCATACTTGTGGGCCAGCTGCTCAGCCACCAAAGCCCCCCAGTCGGCCCCATACACCCCGTAGCGTTCGTAACCCAGGACCTGAGTCATGAGGGTATGGAAGAGATCCGCCGTGGCCACAAAGCCTAGTTTGGGCACCCGGAGGGGGGTGGAAAAGCCGTACCCTGGAAGGTCGGGGATCACCAGTTCAAACTCCCCTTCGAGATGGGGAAGAACCTCGGCGAAGTCCCAGAAGGTCCAGGGCCATCCCCCCAGGAGGAGAAGGGGAAGCTTCCCCTTGGCCTCCACCCGCATGAAGTGGATGGGCTGACCCCCAAGCTCCACCCGGTAGTGGGGGTACCGGTTCATGGCCTCTTCGTGGATCCGCCACTCGTAGCGGTCCCGCCAATAAGCCATGAGGTCCTTGAGATAGGCTTCCTGGGTGCCGTAGTGCCAGGTTTCGTTGGCCAGATCCCCAGGGAAGCGGGCCCGCCCCAACCGCTCCTTGAGGTCCAAAACCTCCCCTTCAGGGATCTTGATGACAAAAGATTCAGGTTTCACCTACACCTCCTCCAGGTCCAAAAGCAAAGCGCACCGTTCCAGAGCCACCCGTTTGGCCGAGCTGGGCGGCCCCTCCTCCAGGTCCTTGGGACGTTCCCCTCCTTTGAGAAACTCCACGATGCGGGGCACGTCCTCCACCTTGAGGTGGCTGAACACCACCCGATCCGGCATCACCGCCACATTGGGGGCGTACTGGCAAAGGCTGAAGCAGTCGATCTCAGCCACCTCCACCTCCTCATAGAGGAGCCCTTCCTCCTCTAGACGCTCCTCCAGAGCCGCCTTGATCTGGAGGGAGCCCTTCATGGGGCAGTCCTTGTGGACGCAGACAACCACGTACCTCACCCCACTACCTCCAGCTCCAACAGGTCATCTGGACCCACGCCGTAAGCCGCCAAGGGCTTGGAGGGGTCCTCTAAGGGGCGGCCCTGGAAAAGGAGGCGGGCCTTGGCAGGGTCCTTGCGCCACATCTGAGCGGCGATGGCCAAGGCCTCCCCCACCGGGGTGGGGGGGCCCGCTGGTAGAAAAATGGGGGGCAGCTCTCCCTTTAGGCGCACGTAGATGGCCATCCTAACCCTCCCTCTGGGACGCTAGCCACTCCTTCCAGACCGGCTTCTCAAAGAGGTTGCCACCCCAGCCGGGTTCCAGGCCCATATACTCCCGAAGCCCCTCCACACTTGCAGGCACCTTGCCCTCTATGACCAGCTCGGTCAGGGTCTTGGCATGAGCGTACTTCTCCGGCTCGTGCTCAAAGATGTACTGGCAACCGTCGGAGCAGAAGTAGTAGGTGCGGCCATTGTACCGGGTGGTGCGGAGACGGAAAGAGCCGTTGGTGGGACGGTCAGGGTCCTCGGGGTTGTAGACTATGGGGAACTGGCACAGGTTGCAGATAAGGGGGAGCCCCTGAACAATGCCCGGATCTCCCTGGTCCACCTGCTCCCAGTACCACCCCACGACCTGGTCCCAGTTGGGGTACTTCTCCCGCAGCCAAGCCCTGTCCTTTTCCGTGGGCGGGAAGGTTTCAAAGTAGTTGAGGTAGTTGTACTGGAAAGCCAGCTTCCACACCTGGTGAGACTGGTAGTTTTCCGCTTCCTTGACGATATCGTCCAGGAACCTGGGCGGCTTCAGTCCCAGGGGTTCAAAGTCCTCCAGGAGGCCTTGGATGTAACCCTCAATGAAGTATTTCCTGAAAGCCTCCTTGTAGCTCATGGTCTTGTTCTCGGCGAAGTAGTCCAAGAAGATGCCCGTCACCCCAAACACCCGGTGGTGTCGCCAGGTCCACTTATCGAACCAGTACTGCAGGGTAGGCAGGAGCTCCTCCCGGTTCTCCTGCTCCAGTAGCGCCCGAAGGGTAGCCTGCCCCAGGGCAATGTGGCGGGTTTCGTCCGACTGGGTGGACATCTGAAGCTGGGCGAAGACCCGGTCTCCGTTGGCGGCCCCGGCGGTGGGCGCGGCCACAAAAAGGAGGTTGGTGTACCCCATCTCCAGGGCCACGTTGGTATGGAAGACCAACTCAAAGGGATCGGAGGGGGTAGCCATGTCCTCAAACAACGAGCGGAACACCTGCATGGCCCAGAAGTTCTGGTAGATCTGCGCCCAGTTCTTCAGCTCGTCAATGTAGCGGACCCAATAGCGCATGGCATGGACGTCGTTTTGAGCATGCCTTAGCTCATCCAGCAGCTGGTAGAAAGAGGCCATGGCCAAAGCAGGTGAAGGAGAGTGGCGGCTTAGCCCCAGGTGGCCGCGGTGGGCCTCGGCCTCGGACTGGGCCACCGCAGGGTAGTAAAGCTTCATGCCCGCAATCCACCTTGGGTTGATGCGCCGGGCCTCGCCGAAGCGTTCCGCCAGACGAATGGCATCATGAAAGACAGTCTCTTTCTCCGCCTGGACGCGGACGTAATCCTCAAAGAAGAGCCTGAAGGGATCCTCGAACTTGCTCCAGTCCTTTACCGGAAGCCGGGTACGGCGCTCGGGTGGGGAAACCTCGTCCTTGGAGACGTAGCTGGGCTCCCACTCCAAATCGGCGGTGGTCAGGCCGTAGTTCTCGTAAAGCTGCCGGAGAGTAGCCTCCCGAATGTCTGCTTTCTTGGCCATATGCCTGCACCCCCTTATTTCTCCATCCACTCCAAGACCCAACGGTCCGGAGAGGTCTCCTTCCAGTAGCCGTAAAAGGCAGCCAACATGGTCTGGATGTCCCGCAGGTTGAAAGCCCGCCCCAGTTCCTCCTCCACCCGGGCCCTTTCAATCACCATCCGGGAATTGGCGGGCACCCGAATGATCAAAAGGCCGGGATACTCCTCCACTTTGGCCTCGGGGTTGAGGGCCTCCACCGCACGGGCGATGGCCTCGGCCTCTTCCCCGGCCATGAGCTCTAACCTCAGGTCGCCGCGAACCTCGGTCATCCTTCTACCCCCACACCCTTTTGGATGGCCTCCTCGAGGGGCTTAAGAGCAGCCTCCGCTTTGGAGGTCCAGCGCTCCTGCCAGACGCCCAGCTGGACCCGGTTCGCCTCCCCGTGTCGGGGATCCTCAGCCAGGTAATCCACCAAGGCCTGGGCCCAGTCCACGTGCCGTCCCAGATCGGTTTCCAGCTCCTTGAGAAGGTGCAGGAAGACGAAGTCACCGGCCTTTTGGGCTTGGGTCACGAAGGCTGGAAAGATTCGCTGCAACAAGCCCTTCTGGAGGCCTAGGTTGGCTGCCACCACCGCCTCCCCCCAGTCTCTAAGGGTCAGGATCTCCTCCGCTAAGCGCCTCAGGGGCTGCCACAGGGGATCCTGCAGCCAGCGCTCCTTGTGTCCGCCCATACCCAGGCGCAGGGAGTAGGTAATATTCCGTTGCACAAAGCGAAGACCATCAGCCACCTGAAAGGTGGCGCAAGCATCCACGGGAGAGGAAGGAGCGTAGTGGGCCACGTCCTGCATGGCCTTGACCACAGCCCACTCCAAGAAACGCAGGGGAGGCCAGGTGGTCTCGAGAGCGGCCCGGTACCCCTCTGGCAAGCGGTCAAAATGCCCCACTTCTTCAGCGGTGCGGAGCACCCGGTCCAAAGCGGCCTCAGACTCCCACTGCATCTGGTTATAGATCTTGTAGTAGATCCGATGGGGGTCTCGGAAGCCCTCCCAGTAAACGCTCCTGAGTACGGTATGGGGTTTCATGAACTCGTGAATGGCAGTGGTTTCTGGGTTCATCAGGAAGGGCTGGGCCGCCTTCCCCGCCAAGGGGCTCCCTTCTTGGTCAGGGAGGAAAGGGATGCCCCAGGTGGAGTAGAAGACAGTAACCTCTTCGTACTCCGATGGAGGGCGCTTTCTATCCTGGAACCACAAGAATGTTTTAAAACGACTCATAGATCATCCCCTCCCGCAGCGGTAGTGGCGCCCCGAATCCCGTAACCGCCATCGGAGTGCACGATGACCCCGGTCAGCCCCTTGGCCTCGTCAGAGGCCAGGAAGGCAGCTACGGCAGCATGGTCCTCGGGAGCGTTCACCCGGCGCAAAGGCGTGGACTGCTTGATGAAATCGTCAAGACCGGGCATATCAAACAGAGAACGCTTGTCCGGGTCCCCATACTCCTGGCCCAAGGCCACGGCATTGCGAAGGTCAGTAAAGGTGCCCCCAGGAGCTACCCCGTTCACCCGGATCTTGGGGGCGAGCTCGTAGGCCAGCTCACGAATGAGGCCCACCACAGCATGTTTGGACATGGTGTAAACGATTCCCCCTTGATTGGTGTAAAAACCTGCGGTGGAGGCGGTAAACACCATGTTCCCCCGGGTTTTTAAAAGCTCGGGAAGGGCGGCCTTGGCCCCGAAGAGGTACCCTTTAACGTTGATGGCAAAAAGCCGATCAAAGAGGGCCTCCAGCTTGTCCTCGGCGATCTGGGGAAGGCTGAGGAAACCGTCAAACACCCCGGCGTTACCCACAAAGACGTCCAGCTTGCCAAAGGCCTCCACCGCTTTGGCCACCGCCCGCTTGTTGTCCTCCAGCTTGGAAGCGTCTATCTGCACGGCCACAGCGTTAGGGGCCAAAGCCTGGGCCACAGCTTCTGCTTTCTCCCGGCTAAGGTCAGCTATGACCACCTTAGCCCCTTCTTGGACGAACCTTTCCGCCATGGCCTTGCCGATCCCCGACCCGGCCCCTGTGATGAGCGCCACCTTACCATCCAGTCGTCCCATACTTTCCTCCCCTAGAGGGTCAGTTGACACCCTAGCATGCTAAGATGGACAATGTCAAGGGGGGGTTAATCCATGCCCAGCAGAAGGCTAATCCTAACAGGCCATGAAGCCCGGAAGGCTCTCCTGAAGGGGTTCTCCAGAGCCCTGAAAATGGTGGAACCCACCTTTGGCCCCAAAGGCCGGGTAGTCCTCTTAGAGAATCCGGTAGGGGACCCCTTTGGGGTGACCCCCCCGGAGATAGTCCGGCGGGGATACCTCCTCTTGGAGGAAGCCGAGGTGGGGGAGCTTGCGGAGCGGGTGGGCCTTCACCTGGTGCGCGACATAGCCCGGGAAGTCTGGCAGACCCACGGTGACGGCTCCAAGCAGGCAGCCCTGGTGGCAGCCCGGCTGGCCCTCGAAATACTCCGCCTGCGAGAAACTGGCCTATCCCTTTCCCAGCTGGAGAAAGGGCTTTCGCAAGCGGGGAAAGAGGCGCTTGCCCTTTTGCGGGGCAAGAGGGCTTGGCTAGAGGAAAAGGCCTTGCGCTCCTTGGTAGCCAGGACCTTAGCTCCCCACGAAGCCCCCCTGCTTTTGGAGGCCCTGGACCGATCCCCCCTGGGCGAGGTGGAAGTAGAGGGGAGAGAAGGCAAGGAAGGGCTGGAACTGGAGGTGGAAGAGGGATTGGCCTGGCCTTTCCCACCCTTGGACCGCTGGCTAGGAGTGGAAGCCCGGAGCTACCTTTTGGCCCTATTCCAAGATCCCCTCGAGGATCCCCAGGAGCTGGTACCCCTCTTGTCCTGGGCGACCAGTCAAGGACAGGGGCTTTTGCTGGTGGCCCCGGATTACGGGGAGGTGATCAAGGAGCTCCTTCACCTCAACCGGCGCCGCCTCCCTCTGGCAGCCTATTTGGCCCCCCAGGCCCCGGACTGGCGCCGGGAGCGCCTCCAGGACTTGGCAGAGGCTACTGGAACCCCCCTACACGCCAAGCAGGAGGCCCAGCACCCCCCTCTCGAGGCCCACAAACCCGTGAAGGCTAGGCCCGCGGAGGAGGGGCTTCGCCTGGTAGCCATGGAGGGAAGGATAGAAGAAAGGGTGCGCTTTCTCCTCCGCCGACTTCAAGACACCGAAGGGTTTGAGCGAGAGCGCCTCCGTGAGCGCATTCGCGATTTAAGCCCACGAGTCCGAATCTGGGTGAGTAGCCCCACCCTGGCCATGGCCCGCTACCGCCGGGAACGCGTTCGGGAAGCCCTAGCCCTCCTAAAGGCGGCACGGGAGGGAGGGGTGGTTCCCGGAGGCGGGGCAGCCTTGGCCCAGGTGGGCCTGGGCTTAGGGGGAAGGGATGGAGCATTCTGGGCGCTGAAGGAGGCTCTCATGGGACCCTACCGTGCCCTCCTGGTCAACGCCAACCTGAACCCGGTGGCCTGGAGCCCGGAGGAAGGGCCCGTGGACGTCTTTACCGGTCAGCCCGCCCCAATTTTTGATCCCTATCCGCCGGTGGAGATGACCCTAAAGAAAGCCGTATCCTTAGGGCTCCTTCTGGCAAGAACAGAAGGGCTATTGGTTGAGGAAACCCTAGAATACCCTCTTCCAATAGATAGCGCTGGCCCTATTAAGGAAGCGGGGATCGCATGAAGCCCGAGAAGCTTTGGATCGATTCGGAAGCTGCCCGCAAAAAGCTCCTGCAGGGAGTCCTGAAACTGGCCCGGGCCGTGGGCGTTACCTACGGTCCCCTTGGACGGTCGGTGGTATTGGAACAAGAGTGGGCTCCCCCCACCTTTACCCGGGACGGGGTAACCGTGGCCAAGAGCGTGGAGCTGGAGGATCCCCTAGAAAACCTGGGGAGCCAGCTCCTACGCCACGCCGCTTTAAGGACGGCAGAGGTGGCGGGGGATGGAACCACAACCTCCATCCTGTTGGGAGCCCACCTAGTCCGGCATGGGTTCCGGTGGCTCGGCGCCGGAGCCACTCCCTCCGAGCTCCTGGAGGGGTCTAAGGGAGCGGAGACAAAAGTACGGCAGGCCCTGGCAACGCTGCGGCTGGAACCTAGCCCTAAGCGCCTCTTCGCCCTAGCCCGGTCTGTTTCGCGGAGTCCCGAGATAGCCGAGCTGATAGTGGAGGCTCTAGAAAAGGCAGGACCCTTGGGAGAGGTGGTGGTGGAGGAAGGCCCCGCTAGCGAGACCCGCCTCCTGGTGGAGGCCCACGCCTTTAAGGTGGCTGGCTGGCATCCTAACCTCCAGGGTCAAGGGGAGTGGACGGAAGCCCTGGTGCTAGTGGGGGAGCGATTTGAAAACCCCCGCTTTTTAAAAGACCTCTGGCCCTTCCCTGCCCTTTTCCTCATCGGACGCATCAGCCCGGCCGTGGAAGAGGCCCTAAAGAGGCTGCGCCAGCAAGGCGCATGTGTGGCTGCCTCCTTCCCTCCAGGGATGGGAATGGGGCACGGAGAAGCCCTCCGCTGGTTCCTTGAAGATGTAGCGATCCTGACGGGGGGTGAGGTCTATGGGGGATACGGTATCCCCAACCCCGGGAAGGCCACCGTTCGCTTCCAGGGGGACCGGGTATGCTTGGTCCCACAAGACCTTACCCCTCTTGGGGAACATCTGGCCCAAGTACGCCTACGCCTAAGCCAAGAGGGGTCCAGCCATCGCAAGACTCTACTTCGCAAACGCTTGGCCTTCCTGGCCCACCCCTTGGTGCGCCTTCAGGTAGGCGGGGTTACAGCAGAGGCCATGCGCGAGGCCGCCTTCCGCTTTGAGGACGCTCTACAGGCAGTGAAAGGGGCCAGGGAACAAGGCCTTCTACCTGGTGGAGGAAGCAGCCTGATTTACGCAGCCAAGGTTCTTGGGAACGAGATGGCGGAACAAGTTTTGCGGGAAGCCCTCTTAGACACGGTCGCCCACCTCTACCAGAATGCCGGCTGGGATCCCGGCGTAGCCAAGGCCCACCTCCTCCAAGCTCCTAGAGGCTACCTGCTGGACCTCCAGGACCTTTCTCCAGTGGATGCCGAGGCCGTGGGAGTCATGGACTCTTACCTGGCTGTGGAAAGCGCCATTACCAGTGCGCTAGACGTGGCCAGAACTCTGTGGCTGGCAGAGGGGATCCTAGTAGAGAAGGAGGCTTTCTGGCGGTAGTATGCTAGACTAAGAAGGAGATGAGCGTGGCTTTGACTCACTCCAAGCTGCGCCGGGCAGACCAGGCCTACGAGATCATTCGCTCTTGGCTTTTGGAGGGCCGCTGGCAGCCCGGGGAGATCATTTCCACCTACGCCCTCAGCGAGCTTTTGGGCTTAAGCCGTAGTCCCATTCAGGAGGCCTTGAAGCGCCTGGAGCAGGAAGGGTTAGTGGAGATCATCCCCCAGGTAGGGTGCCGGATCCTGGTACCTACCTCGGAGGACGTGGCCGAGGTCTTCACCATCCGGGCCGTGCTGGAGGGGCTAGCAGCTGAACGGGCCGCCACGGAGATCACCCAGGAGGAGCTGGAGGAGCTAAGGCAGATCCTGGCGGCTTCGGAGGGAGCGGCCCAGGCCCGGGACGGAAAACGGTACGAGGCCCTCAACCGAGCCTTCCACAGCGCCATTGTTCGGGCCGCCCGCATGCCTCGCCTGGAGAAACTCTTGCGCAATCTTTGGATGCTGGGACGCTACCAGCTGGCTAGCGTCCCCTTCCTGGGCCAGCGGGCGCCCCTTTCCTTGCAGGAACATCGGGAGATCCTCAAGGCCCTGGAGGATCGGGACCCCAAGCGAGCCCGGGAAACCCTCGAGGCCCACCTGCGGGCCTGCAGCCGCGACTTTTCCTTAAACCTGCCCAAGAGAGAAGGGCGTGCCTAGGCCCCAAAACTATCGTAAAATACACTCTCCTCCGGAACCCCCCTCTCCCGCAGAAGAGCCTTCAGCGCCTTGACCATGGGAGGAGGGCCAGCGAAGTACCAGGTGCGGGGGATCCCATCCTCCAGCAGGGAGGAAACCGCCCCAGTCACCTTGCCTCGGAAGCCCGGGAAGTGTGGGTGGACCTCCTCAGCCGCATAGATAGCCTGGGCCTTTGGCAGGTTGCGGAGGGCCAGGGTGATCTCCTCTTGGAGGACGAGTTCCTCGGGGGTGCGGGCACCGTAGATCAGGGTAACCTCTTCTTCCCAGCCAACCCGGGAAAGCTCGCGGAGGATGGCCAACATGGGGGCGATGCCCGTCCCTCCTGCCACTAAGGCAATGGGGCCGGGACGGGGGCGCAGGTAGGCGAGGCCGTAGGGAAGTTCCACCTCCAAGGAAGCTCCCGGTGGCAGATGGGTGATCCTTTGGCTTCCCGGCCGCCCAGGGTACCTTTTGACGAGGATTTCCAAAGCAACGCTCCCCGGGAGGCTCATGAAAGAATAAGCTCGCCGAAGGGTGGGTTCCAGGGTGAAGATCCCATACTGGCCGGGTAGGAAGGATGCGGGACGGTCCAACCGGAAGCGTAGACGGAAGATCCCCGGACCCACCTCGTCCTTTTGCACCAGCTCCGCCCTGTAGTCGGCTACGTTGAGCTCCGGCCGGGCCGGGGCCTCCATGGCTATGGCCCGGACCACAAGGTTCGAACGGGGAAGGCTCTGACAGGCCAGGATCAGGCCCTTGGCTCGCTCCAGGGGAGAAAGGCCTGGGGCCTCGGGGTAGAGGTCCTCCACCCTCCCTGCCCTAAGGCGGACCTTGCACAAGCCGCACTCCCCCCAGCCACACTCAAAGGAAAGCCACCGCCCCTGGCGCCGGGCTCCCTGTAGCAGGGTTTCGCCTGGACGTACAGGGAATGTATCTCCATCGGGCTCAAGGGTAACCGAAAAAGGAGCCTCCACAGTTAACATTCTAGCGTTATAGCTCTCCCAGGTAAACCCTCTGGAGCACCCTGGTATCCAGCTCCTCTCGCTTGGCCTCCAAAACAATCCTGCCTCCCTGGAGCACGACCACCCTGTGAGCCAGGCGGAGGGCCATCCCCAGGTTCTGCTCCACCAAAATGACCCCCCCGACCCCCCAGGCGAACACCCCGCTCAGTTTCTCCGCAAGCTCCTTCACCAAAATGGGAGCCAGCCCCAAGGAAGGCTCGTCCAGAAGGAGGAGACGCGGGCGGCGGAGAAGCGCCCGCCCGATGGCCACCATCTGGGCCTCTCCCCCCGAAAGGGTAGAAGCCAGGCGGGAGAGGAGGACCTCCAGGCGGGGAAAGAGGGCCAGAAGGGGAGCCAGGTCCACCTTCCCGGGTCTCTCCAGGCCCACGAGGAGGTTCTCCCGGACCGTCAACCCAGGGAAAAGACGCCTCCCCTCCATCGCATAACCCACCCGCCGGGCCCGGACCTCAGGAGGGCCCACCAAGGGCACCCCTTCCAGAAGCACCTTGCCCTCCGCCCGCACCAAACCCATCAAGGCGTGGAGGAGGGTGGTCTTGCCGGCTCCATTGGGACCCAGGACTGCCAGGACCTCTCCCTCCCGCAGGCCCAGGTTCACCCCGTGGAGCGCCTTTAGACCTCCGTAAAAGGCCTCCAACCTCTCCACCTCAAACCACATACCCCTCCCCCAGATAGGCGGCCACGACCTCAGGTCGTTCCAAAACCTCCAGCCCCCCATGGGCCAAGAGGAGGCCCGCATTAAGAACCGAGACCCGACTAGCCACCCGGCGCACAAAGGCCATGTCGTGCTCCACCACCAACACCCCAAGACCTTGGGCGGCCAGGGAACGCACCGTATCCGCAAGCCTCTCTCGCTCCAAGGGGGTGAGTCCGCTGGCGGGCTCGTCCAAAAGGAGGTACCGGGGCTTTAAGGCCAAGGCCCGTAACAGCTCCAGAATTCGGCGGTGCCCCCAGGGAAGCTCATCCACAGGCAGGTCTAGAGCCCCAGAGGGAAGCCCCGCTTTCATGGCCTCCTGCGGCTCCAATCCCACAAGGCGAAGGTAAGCGCGGGTGCAAAGTCCCGGGGGCAACTGAGGGGTCTGGAAAGTACGTGCCAGGCCTAAACGAGCGCGAAGCCAGGGGGGAAAGCGGGTAATGGGCCGCCCTTCCAGATACACCTCCCCCTTTTGCGGGCGGTAAAAGCCCGTAAGAACGTTAACCAAGGTGGTTTTGCCGCTCCCATTTGGACCCACCAAGGCGTGAACCTCCCCTGGGGCGAGATCTAGGTCTACCTCGGCAAGGGCCTGAAGGCCCCCAAAAGCCATGCTTACGCCCTTCGCCCGTAGCAAGCCTCCTCCTTTCCCCAGAGTCCACCCGGGCTCAGAACCAAAACGGCCACCACCGCCAAGCCAAACACCAATCCCGTCCAAGCCCCCCCTAAGGGCCTGAGAAGCTCCGCGAGAACAGTAAGGCCTACCCCTCCCATCACTGCCCCTACAGGGCTACTCGCTCCCCCCAGGTACAGGGCTACCAACAAAAGGATGGACAGGTCAAAGCTAAAGGCATCAGGGCTTACCACCTGGTTCCAGTGGGCGAAGATCCCCCCGCTTAAACCCCCGTAAAAAGCTGAGATCAGAAAGGCTAGGACCTTAATCCGCAAAGGGCTCACCCCTATAGCCTCCAAAGCCACCTCGTTGCGCAGGCTGTAGATGAAAAGCCCCAAGCGACTTCTGGAGATTCCCCAGGCCAAGAGGAACCCTCCAAGGAGCACCCCAAAGGCCAGGGGGTACCAGATCCTAGAGGCCACCACCGGTGGAATCCCGGCCAAGCCATCCGTGGCTCCCAGGGCAGGGAGGTTCTGCACCACCCCGATGAGGATAACCCCTAGCCCGGCGGTGGCCAGAGCTAGGTAAAGACCAGAGGCCCTCAAAGCTACCCAGCCCGCCACCAAACCTAGAAGAAGGCTGGCCCCAAGCCCGACCCCCAGCGTCCAGGGGAAAGGAACCCCCTTTAGGGCAGCGTAAGCGGTCCCATAGGCCCCCAGGGCCATAAAGGCGGACTGGCCAGCGTTGAGCTGCCGGCCCAGCCCCACCCCCACGTAAAGTCCTAGGACGGCCAGGGCCTGGATGGCGGCCAGCGTCCCCACGCGCACCCAGTACTCCCCCCCTAAGGGCAAGAGGGCGACAATCAGGAGGAGGGCCAGGCTAAACGCGCGTCTGCGTCCGCTCACGCACCACTCCTTTGGGGAAGAAAACCAGGAGAAGGAGCATCAACCCAAAGACCAAGGCATCGCGGTAGGCACTGGCGAAGAACCCTCCAAAGCTCTCCGCCAAACCTAGGGCGAACCCCCCTACCACTGCCCCCAAAGGGCTTAAAAGGCCTCCTACAATGGCCGCGGTCACAGCCTTCAACAAGAGCAGATAGCCGAGGGTAGGGCTGGCGTAGTACAGGGGGGCCAAAAGGGCCCCGGCCATCCCGCCCAAAACCCCGGCCAAGAGGAGGGCAAGCCCCTGCAAAAGGGAAGCGGGGAGTCCCAACACCCTGGCAGCCACCGGGTCCTCGGCCACAGCCTCCAGCCGCCTCCCAATCCATGTGCGCTCCAAGAGGTAGAAGGTGAAGACCACGAGAAGCGCCACGACCCCCAAGACGACCAGGTAGGTGCGGTTTACGGCCACCTCCCCCACTACCCACACCCCCGGCCAGGGAGAGGGAGCCGGCCTAGAAGCCGGGCCAAAGAGCAAAATAAAGGCGTTCTTAAGGGCCAAGGAAAGGCCCAAGAAGGCCACGATGACCTCGGCTACCTCACGACCACGAAGCCACCTGGCCAAGAGGACTAGGACCCCTCCTACGGCCAGACCCGAGAGGAGGGCTAAGAGGATTCCCCGTTCCCAGGCTCCGGCCACCGCCATAGCCAAGCCCCCGAGGGCGAGACCCTCCCCTACCAGGAGGTGGAAGAGCCTGGCCGCTCGGTAGACCAAGGCTACGGACAAGCCCGCCAAAGCATACACCCCACCCACGGCTAGGCCCGAGGCTCCTAGCTGGAAGAGCTGCGCCAGGTCCATCAGCGAACCCGAACCTGCTTCACAAAACGAGCAGTGGCCCCTTGGAAGCGTAGAAGGCTTACCTCAAAGATGCCCTCGCCGTCCTCCCGGAAGGCAAGAAGCCCAGAGGTGATGGGGTAGTTCTTAAGCCCTAAGAGGGCCTTCCGCACCTCCTCTAAGTCGGGCTTTCCTGCCCGCCTCAAGGCCTCAGCGTAAACCTTTACCCCATCGTATGCACCGGAGGAGTTAGGATCGGGCGCAAGCCCGTAAGCCATCCGGAAGTTGCGGCCAAAGCGGATGGCTTGGGGGTTAGCTCCCTCGTAAAAGTCAGCGATCACGTAAAACCCATCCAGCTGGGACCCGGCCAGCTGCTGCGTCACGCTGGTGATGAAGACTTTGTTGGCTAAAACGGGCACCCGCAAGCCGAGATCGCGGTATTGGCGGGCCAAGGCCGCAGCATCTTCGGAGAAAGTGCCAAAGATCACCAGGAGCTCCGCTCCCCGGGCCTTGAGGAGCTGGGCGGTGTAGTCCCGACTACCCGAGGTGTAGGCTTCCGCCGCCACAATTTCCGCACGGGTTTCTCCACGGAAGAGCTCGTAAAGTCCCCGGCCAAAAGCATCGTTGCTGTATATAATAGCCAAACGCTTGGCCCCCAGCTCCTCCGCAACTTGGGCAAAGGCCTTGGAGCTTACGGCATCGCTGGCGGCCAACCGAAAGACATACCCTCTCCCCTCCTGGGTCAGCAAGACGCTGGTAGCTTGGGTGAAGGCCACCGCCCGGTTAGCCTCCTTCAGGAGGGGAATAACTGCCCGCATGGTGGTGGAGCGGCTGGGTCCCACCAAGGCCGTGCATCTCTCTTGATTCAGGGCCCGGCTGGCTGCAGTAACCGCTCCCTGAGGTGAGGACTGGCTGTCCAAGATGGCGTAGGGAAGCCCCACCTCCTTCAAGGCCAGCTCCGCCCCCTTGCGGAAGAGGTCGCCGTCCTGAGCCCCCGTGCCAGTGAGGTCGGCAAGAACGCAGATCTTTCCTTGGCCTAGAGCCAGGCCCAACAAGAGCGCTACGAAAAAGGGAGTAACCCGTAGCATACCCCTCCTTCCTCCTCTCTCAGGCTAGTATGACAGTGCCCCTTGGTCATGTCAAGAGCTCCCGAAAAAAACCCAGGATCAAGGCCACGAAGGCGTCCTCCTCCTCCACTTGGGGGAACTCCCCTGAGGCTCCCAGCTCTACCAGCCTCCCACGAGGAAACCAAGAGGCCACCTCTGCCATGTCCTCCCGAGTAGCTAGGGGGTTCCCTCGGCTCCAGATAAGAAGGGTGGGCACGTCAATGCGGGAAACCCACTCAGGGCGCCAGAGGTACCGAGCTCGGACCTCCGGCACCAGCATGGCAGAGATGTGTTCCATGGCCCGGGCAAAACCCGGACGGCTGTAGGCCAGGTAGCGGATAGCCACATCCTCCTCCCGCAGGCACTCCTGCCTGTGGAAGAGCCAGGACAACCGGCTGCGGATCTCCTCACGGGTGGGGTTCCTCGCCAGGTTGAGGTTGGAGGTGCGCAAACGCTCCAGGGCCTCGGGACGGCTCTTCACGTTACCAGGGTTGTTGAGCACGAGCCCTAGGGCTTTCCCAGGATAGTGGGCAGCGGCCCAGGCTGCCACCCATCCCCCCAGGGACTGCCCCACCCAAAGGGCAGGTCCCAAAGCCAAGGCCTCCTGCAGGGCCACGAGGTGCTGGGCCAGGTAGTCTACTGTATAGGGGCGGTCAGGGAAATCGCTGAATCCCCGCCCAGGCATGTCGTAAAGCACTAGGCGGTAATCCTGGAACAAACGCGGCACTAGGTTCAGATGGGCCTCTAGGGTGCCGGCGATGCCATGAAGGAAGAGTATTGGGGGACCATCCCCCGCCATCACCACCCTGGTCTTCACCTGCAAAGCCTCTACATATCCCTGCCAGAAAGGAACACCCATAAGCCGATACCAATACGTGGCCCCACAGTCGTTCATAGCTTCCATAAACAGACCTCCCTCATGGACTACTTTTTGCGATGCGAGCAGGGATAACCGTGTAGGCCCTTCTTTCCTTGTACCACTTTCCCTCTCCCAAGACCTCCGGGAAGGCCCCTTCCGGAGCGATCAAAAAGCGGCAGGCACGAACCCCCTCCGCCCTGCAGGCTAACTCCTTGGCCTCTAGGGGGATCCCTGAAGCTTCTGTGCACCACCCAGCGGAGTAGCCCGCCTGAAGGTGACACACCCGCCTCTTTAAACCCTCCCGCAAGGCCTCCCGGGCGCTGAAGGAATCCTCCGTTTCCCAAAGGACGCGAAAACCCGGGTCAGCCCGTATGTCGGCTTCCAGAAGGTCCACGTCCCCGTACCCCGCCCAGGCAAAGAAAAAGGGGCCCGCCAAGATCCGGAAGAGTAAGCCCCTATGGGGATATCTCTCCAGAAAGTGACGAGCGTGGGCTTGGCCCACCAAATAGCCCAAGCGGTACAAGGTCAGGTCGGCCACCTCGGTTCCTAAAGCCCCCTCCAGATCCTGGCGATAGGCCAAGGCCAGGACTGAAGTGGGAAGCAACACGTGGGCCACCCCTCCTAATAGGACCTCCGCCCGGTCAGGCACGCGGTAAAACTCTTCTTGATGGAAGCTCCACACCGCCTCCTTGGCTTCTTGGATGGCGGCCTCAATGTCCTCCATCTCCACCTACCCAAAGGCCAAGACTCCAGGACCTGCCACAAAGAGCACCAACGCGGCCACGGCGTAAAAGAGGTCAATTTCTATCCCCTTGGAGTCTACGCATAAATAGGGCTGACCCAAACGGTAGGAAACATAGCTGGCCACGAGCATTTCCAGGAAGAGTAAGCCAGCTACCGCCTGGGTGAAAACCCCCAGGATAAGGAGGATCCCACCGCCCACCTCCACCAGGACAGCCACCAGGTGAAAAAAGCCAGGCAGTGGGAACCCCATCTGCTGCAAAAATCCGGCAAAACCTCGCTGGCCCAGGAGACCCATCTGTGGGTGGGTCAACTTGGGCCAGCCGTGAAGCAGGATGCCCACCCCCACAAACACCCGGAGCAGGAAAAGGACCCAAGGAAGCCCATTTGCCGTATCCCAAACCACGCTCCTCACCTCCCTAGCCCGCCACCACCAGCCCCCCATCCACCAGGACCTGCTGCCCGGTGATGTACCCGTTCCTCTCCGAGAGCAAAAAGGCGATCACCTCGGCGATCTCCTCCGGCTTGCCGTAGCGGCGAA
>Ga0197143_1000850_pt1 | contig 28652 bp, 32 predicted proteins | sample GBS70_MetaG_FD_148603 | JGI IMG/M metagenome (GOLD analysis project Ga0197143, IMG submission 148603) | Sediment microbial communities from Great Boiling Springs, Gerlach, Nevada, United States - GBS 70_MetaG | ecosystem: Environmental > Aquatic > Thermal springs > Hot (42-90C) > Sediment... | reverse complement strand
TTGATGTTAGATGTTAGATGTTAGGTGTTAGATGTTAGTTGATTAACGATGAGTAAATCTTTTACTTTAATTGAGCTTTTAGTGGTAACAACCATTATTTTGGTCTTTAGTGGTTTATCGTTGGCGTATTATAATAACTTTACCCAAGAAAAAATTTTGAAAAATGAGGGGTTAAAATTAGTAAATACATTAGAAATAGCAAAAAAGAAAGCCAATAGCGGCGATTTAAGTGGAAAAACTTGCAATAGTGGTTTTAATGGTTATCAAGTAAGCGTTACAAATTCAGGTTATTCTTTATGGTTAAGATGTGGTGGAAATTTAGTTTCTCCGGCTGTTTTTTCTTATAGTTTTTTACCTTCAAGCAACATTTTTATCCGTAGTGGCACAGGAAATTATAACTTTCGAGAGCTAAATTTAACTTCAACTTCTGGAACAATTCAAATTAAAAATTCAAACATCGCAAAATGTCTTAATATAACCATTTATTCTTCTGGTGTAATTACCATTTCCGATAACTTTATATCTTGTTAAAATTAATCTAATGATCACCCACAAAAATAGTTTTACTCTAGTTGAGGTTTTAATTTTTGTTACTATTTTGTCGTTATTTTTTGTTAGCGCTATCAGTATTACTATTGTTTCTTTACGCAATTTAAAAATTCAAGAGCATAAAATTTTAGCCACACGATATGCGGAGGAACTTTTAGAATGGTTAAGAGGTGAAAAAGAAGCGGATTGGAATCGGTTTGCTACCCGCACTGGTACTTATTGTTTTAACTCTTTACCAATAAATAGTTGGGGTAATTTTGGCAATTGTTCAAGCTATAGTTTAAATAATTTATATAAAAGAGAATTAATCCTAAGTTCTTACGGTACGCCACCATATCAAATCAATGTTGCAATAACTGTTTCATGGCAAGAGCTTGGCCAGACTTATCAAGTTCCTATAAATACGGTTTTTACCGTATGGGAATAGTAAATAAATTAAAAATTAACTCTATGCGACGAAAAAAAAGCTTTACTTTAATTGAAATGATAGTAGTAATTGCAACTATTGGACTTATTTTACCAACTCTTTTTGTAATTGTCTTTGTAATTCTTCAACAACAAATAAAAATTCAACGTCTTTCAATTGTTAAAAGAGAAGGGGACTATATCTTAAATTTAATGGCAAACACTATTAGAAATTATGGAGAAAGCATTCATTCTGCTACTCCACCAACTGAAAGTAATAAAATTTGTCAATCATCTTCTTTAGAAAACGCTTCATATTTTAAAGATAAGTTCGGTAATTGGTTTAGATTTTATCTAGATACCAACAACTCAATTAGCTCAGAATCGTCGGTATTAAATAATGGCTCGCAAGGTTCAGTTTCTTTAAATTCCCTTCAAACAACAATCACTTACTTCAGTATCCAATGCTACAAAACCGCTTTATATTCGCCTCCAGTTATAAATATTAGTTTTACTATCAAATACAATACTACCTCCTCACGGGTTGAAGAAAATATCGCCCCATTAACTTATCAAACAAAAGTCAAACTTAGAAGTTATTAAAGTGGTTGCAATTTTTAGTCAAAAATGTGTATATTAATTTTATGAGCACCACTGATTTTTTTAGTTTAGAAATTACCGATACCGCGATAAAAATTTTTGATGGAGAAATTTTACCTAAAGAAATCGTCACAAAAAAAATAAGTCTTTTGGAAAATCTTCCTTTTTCTTTTTTCGTTCAAGATACCCCAGAAACTTCACAAAAATTTGCCGAAATTATTAGAAAATTAGTTTCTGATTTAAAAATCAACAAAAGAAAAGTAAATGTCATTATTCCAGACGTCTATACTTACAGCCAAATTCTTCCCATGCCTTATTTAAATGAAAAAGAATTAATTTCTGCTATTAAATATCAAGCGGATCAGTTTATTCCCATACCAATTGAAGATATCAATATCGATTTAGAGATTGTTCACCAAAATGAAAAAGAAAAAACTCTTTTAGTTTTGGTGGCGGCAGTTTCTAAAAAACTTTCTCAAAAAATTGAGGAAACACTGGAACTTGCTGGTTTAATTCCAGTCTTTTTGGAAAATCAACTCTCTGCCTTTGGACGTTTTATTAATAAATTTTCCTTTATCCTTTCCCAAAACCTTTCTTCAAAAATATTTTTTATCAATTTAGGTCAAAATAGTACCTCGTTATATTTATTTGATCCAAATATTTCTATTATCTCCAAAATTCATACTTTTAACTTGGGTTATCATCTTTTTTTAAAAGAAATTCAAATTAATACTTCTTTTGATGAGAAAAAAACCCGTGATCTTTTGCAAATATTTAGCCAAAAAGATCAAAAAAATCTTGATATTGAAACTATTATTTCTCCAATTACCAAACAATTTGTTTTTGAAATTAAAAAAATAGTAGTTCCTCCTGCTTTAGCTTTTTTTATCGGTGATATTGTGCTATTTCCAGCGTTGACAGAAATTTTAACCAAAAATATCGACATCCCACTATCTTTTTCTTTTTTCAATCCTTATTCTTTATTTAAAAAAAATCCGCAAATTGAACATTATAAAGATAAATTACCATTTTTTGTTACCACCATCGGTGGAGGAATAGAATGAAAAAAAAACGAATTAATCTTTTTGGTAGTAAAATTGAATATTTTAAAATTGAAAAACAATTTTATTATATCCGTGTTTTTACTGTTGTTCTTTTTTTTGTATTTCTTTTTATTTTTTTGTTTATTAATATTAAGCTTATTTCTTATAAAAAACAACTTTATACTTTATTTGCTCAAAAAAAAGTTCTTCTTGAAAATCAACAAGAAAACGTAAATGAAGAAGCAAAAATAAAAATCCTTTTTAATAAACATCAAAACATTAAAAACCTTTTAAAAGAGGACGCTCATTTCTTACCATATTATGAACTTTTAATTTCTAGTCTCAAAACTGCCACCCCAGAACCAAATCTTTTATCTTTTAAAGTCGATAAACAAAAGAATACTGAATTTATTTTAGGATTTTCTAACTTTGATCAAATGATTAAGTTCTTAATTTTTATTGAAAACGAAGATTTTTTAAATAAATTTGAAACACTTGTTTTAAACGGTTTTTCATTAAACCAGTCAAAAATGGAGTTATCATTTAAAGGGAAGTTTATTTCTTTAAAAAATGAAATTCTTTAAAAACCCTTATCAAGAAGTTATTTTTAAAACTCACTTTTTGTATTTTTTAGCTAATTTTATGCTTCTTTTATCAATTGTTTTTACCATTACTTTTGGCATAAAAAAAACAATTGAAAATAATGAAAAAATTAATACTCTTAAAGAGGAAATAAAAATTTTAATCGAAAAACAAAACAATTTTTATCTTTTAAAAAACACCAATCTTGATTTTGAAAAAACATTAAAAATCTTTAATCAACTTATTCCAGAAGAAGAAGATTATTTTTCAATTATTTACGCCTTAGAAACTCTTTCTCAAAAAACAGGCTTTCAGATTACTTCTTATGTCGTTAATCTTTCAGAAAGTGCTCCAAGTAGAATTCGTTTAGTGGTTACCGGTACTGGCTCAATTGATTCATTTTTTAATTTTTTAAAAGAATATAAGTTTGGTGGGAAAAGACTAATTACCTCTGATAATCTTTCTCTAAATCCCCAACAATCAGAGTTTAAAATTGAATTGTCTTTTTATAATAAAAAAGGTAATAATCCTTCTTCTTCATTTTTTGTTCCTTCAAGATTTTCAAAAGAATTGGAAAAAATAATAAAAAAAACGGAATTCATTATTAAAGAAGGTACTCAAGAAGCAAATTTTAATTTTAGTTATCCGCGAAAAGAAGACCCTTTTTCCTTAGAATAAAAAAATTTAAAAAATTTTTTTAATCTTTTTTAAACCTTCAGAAAGTATAGCGCCACGACTTAACCAATATTCTAAGCGTTCTTTATTAATTTTTATCTCAGTCGGCTCTTTGAGGGGATTATAGTATCCAATCTCTTCGATATACTTTCCCTCTCGTTTATTTTTTTTATCAGCAACAACAATTCGATAAAAAGGTTTATCTTTTTTTCCCAGTCTAAAAAGTCTAACCGATATTGCCATATAAGTTTATATTTTAACTTCTTTTTTTAATTTTTCAATGGCAATTTTAGCGGCGTTTTCTTCAGCTTCTTTTTTTGAAAAACCAGTTGCTAAACCTAAAAGTTTATTTCGAAAATAGACGCCCACTTTAAAAATTTTTTTATGAGCTGGTCCACTTTCTTCAATTACTTTATATTCAGGTACGGTTTTATACTTTTCTTGAAAATATTCTTGAAGTTTAGTTTTTGCCGGCAGATATAAGCGATTTTTAATTATAAAATCCAATTTATCAGAAAATAAAAATTTTGCTACAAATTGATAAGCTGTTTCAAAATCTTTCTCCAAAAAAATCGCCGCAATTAACGCTTCAAAACAATCAGCTAAAATATTTTTGTTTTCTCGACCACCATTTTTTTCTTCACCTTTAGACAAAAGAAGATATTTTCCCAAATCTAATTTTTTTGCTGCAGAAGACAAACTTTCTGCACAGACAATTGCTCCTTTAATGTCGGTGTATTCACCTTCTTTAAGATAAGGATAATTTTTAAAAAGATAAACTGAGGTGATAAGCGATAAAACACTATCTCCTAAAAATTCCAGTCTTTCGTTAGACTTTAATTTTAACTTCTTATGTTCATTTAAGTAAGATCGGTGAATAAAAACATTCTCCAATAAAGACTTATTTTTAAAAACGATGTTAATTTTTTTTTCTAAATTTAAATATTGGTTTTTCATATTTTTTAATTAATTTTCCGAGTTATCTGATTTATTTAAATATAGATAAATAAACTTTTCCCAAAATTGCATTAACGAAAGCATAAGCCTTTTCACTCCCAAATTCTTTTGCCAACTCAACCGCCTCATCAATAATCACCTTGGGAGGTTCTTTTTTCTCAATTAAAAGTTCATAAATTGCCAGTTGGAGAATTGCCAAATCGACTTTAGCGATTTTTTCAACTTTAAACTTTAAGCTAAACTTATTTATATACTGATTTATTTTTTCTTGATGGTTTATGATTGCCAATGTTTTTTTATCAAAATGATCTTTTTGATGGGGATAAAAAAAATAAGCATAAAGTTGTTGAATAATTTTAACTCTTTTTTGATGTCGTGGATCCATTTTATTTACCACAGTATTTACAAACCCGGTGAGGTAATTTTGTTTTATTACAAGAAGAACAAATTACTAAATTAGATAATTTCTTAACCTGCTTCGCCATTCGTTTTCCTTTTCTTTGAGTTGAGTGTTTTCTTTTTGGCAGTGGTGTCATATAAAAATAGTATATCACTACTGATGGTAAAAAACAAGTTTAAAATTAAAAAATTAAATAGCTATTGACAAATAAAAAATAATTGTTTAATCTTTATTTATATGGAAAACAAAGCTTTTATGAAAGGTTTTACTTTAATCGAACTTCTAATTGTTATTGCTCTTCTTGGTGCGTTAGCAGTTGGTTTGCTTGCTGCTTTAGATCCATTTGAGCAATTAAAAAAAGGAACTGATACAGGGGTAAGAAATACCGCCTCTGAATTTCATGGGGCAGTAATTCGTTACTATGCAATAAAAAATATGATGCCATGGTGTTCTGATTCTAATTGTAACAGTTATAGAGATGGAAGCGCCGAACCATCAGCCACTCAACTTAGCAATTTAACCAATACGATTAACGAAATTGTCTCCACCGGGGAATTAAAAAATGATTTTATCCAATTAGCCGGAAGTGGTACTTTAAGTAAAATTTATGTTACCGGCTCAAATGCAAATGCTACTATCACGGTATGTTTTAAACCAACGGCTAAATCTTTTATAAATGACCCAAATACTAAATTTAATAATGACGGTACAGAGGTAACTGATAATTCCTGTAAATCCCAAGGAGGAAATCGTCTTGACTGTTATTGGTGTATTAAATAAAAAACATAAGAATTGCTCTAAAATAAAATCGTCCTAAATAGATGGAGATTATTACAATATTAAAATATTTTTAGTGATTCTTCTTATAATTTTATAATTTTCAATTAAATTTAAAAGTTTTTTGAACCTTAGATCTAATTTATAAAAAAATTATTTTGTAATAAGTTTTAATGAAAAAAGCGAAATCTTTTACCTTAATTGAAATAACTATTGTTATTACCATCATTGGATTAATTATTGGTTTTGTTACCAGCAATTTTTTTTCTTCTTTAAAAAAAGGCAGAGATGCAAGAAGAAAAGCCGATTTGGAACAAATTCAGCGAGCACTGGAGATGTATTATGAAGATAAAAAAGCTTACCCCACCCAAGCTCCAGGTTTGGGATTTCCTTTTGGAGGAAAATTTTGTGAAACTCCCACTTGTTCTTCCAATGAAAAAATCTACATGCAAAATGTCCCCAATGACCCTGTAGGTTCTTATTCGTATCAGTATCAATCAGATGGGACTTACTATCGCCTTTTTTCTTGTATTGAAAATAATTTAGATAAAGGACCTGGAGTAAGACAAACTGGTTATACCGCTACCAATTGTGGATTGTGCGGTCTTTGCAAATATGGAGTTTCAAGCTCCAATACCACTCTTCCATAAATAAAAAACTAATCATTTAACCTCAAGTTCCTTTTTGCCTCTTGATTGTGGGGGTCTAAACGCTCAAGGATGTAGCGATAAACTGCTTTGGCTTCATTTATCTTTTTATATTTTTTTAAAAGTTCACCTTTTAATAAATAAGCCTCAATCATATCATTTTTAAGGTCAATTGTATAATCAATTGCTTTTAAAGACTCATTTTTATAAAAATCTTTTTCTCGATCGTTTTTTACTTGTTCAAACAAAATAGACTTAAAAAAAGCTAAAGTATAAGGAATTTTTGGATCAGTGGGCGAAAGGTTTTGGGCATTTTTTAACGCCTCAATAGCTAGTTTTAGATTTGTTATATCTAAATCCATTTGAAAAAAAAGATAATAAATCTTAGCTTTTGTCTTCCAATATAAAACATTTTTCGGCGATGAAGAAAGCGAATGATTGTTGTAATAAATAGAAAGCTTTTTAAAGGAAGAAGCATAGGTTTTTTCTTTTTGATAATAACTTAAAAAGGCTAAATTGGCTAAAATATAACTTAATTTGTCTTCATAAACATGCTCATACTTTAGTTTTAAAGCTTTTTCTTTAAGATAAAAAGCAGCCAATTGATATTGATTGTTTTTAAAAGCTATATCTGCTTTGGCGTAGTAATAATCTGCTAACCAATATTTAAAAATAAAAAATAAAAAATAAAAAATAAAAAATGTTAAAATCCCCAAAAGTAATTTTTGTTTATTTGTTAATTTTTCTAAAAATTTATTCTCACTCTCATTTTTTTCTTGATAATTAGATGATGGATTAATTGTTATAAAAAACGCCGGGATAAGATAAAAAAAAAGATTAATGGTAGTGGTTGAAAAACCAAAAAAATTGGTAATTAAAATTGATAGATAAGCAATAAATAAACATAAATTAATTAGTTTAAAGTTAATTATGTCTAATTTTTTCCCACCTGAATGGAAAAAATTGACTATAAACAAATAAAAAACAAACAAAATCATCAATAAATAACTTATCAAACCAAAAAAACCCGTCGTTGCCAAATAATTTAAATATTCATTATGAGCCTTGTTATAAAGGTAATCCCATTCAGAGGTTAAATTATGTTCTTTTGGACGAACAAAAAAATAGGAATAAGCAAACGTCTCAACCCCTGTACCAAAAAAAGGGTATCTTTTGCCAAGTTCAATTGCTCCTTTCCAAACAATTTTTCGAATATCAAATGATTCGGTCACTTTAATTTTTGAAAGTGTAGAATTTTGAGGATAAGATTTTTGATGATTGATTTTTTTAACAAAGTTAACTTGCCAAAAGTTTAAATATTTATCAATTTTATCAATCCCAGTTTTAAATACTAAAATTGGCAATAAGACTGCTAATAATAAAATTAACAATTTTCTTTTTAATAAATAGTCTTTTGAGAAAAATGAATAAAAAATAATAAAAAATAAACCAACAACGTTAGCAATCAAAGCTGAACGAGAACGAGTAAAAAGAACTGCGGTAAAATTAATGATTAAATAAAAAAACCAAAAATAACTTTTAGATGTTGATTTTTGATTAAGAAAAAAATACAATCCAATAAAAAAATTAATTATCAAATAAGCACCAAGCCAATTGGGTTGCCCTAAAGTAGAAAACATTCTTTCTGCCGGTCTAAATTGATCAGTCCAGCAGAAATTATTCCATTGGCCGGTAAAAACTAAGCACGAAAGATCATAGCCAAATTTTGCTGGTAATCCCCAAAGAATAACAATCATTGAAGACACAAGTGATGTTTTTAACAATAGAAGAAAAAACTCTTTCCCTTTTTCCCTAATAAAGTTGGAGATAAATCCATAAAACAAAAGAAGATAAGTAATTATCGACAAAAATCCACCATTAAACCGTCCATAATAACCAAAAATAGAAGTATGAATGTCTAAAGAAAAAAAAGTAGAAAAAAACTGACTGATTAGGAAGATAAAAATCGGTAAATCAAGTTTTGTTCTTTGTAGTATAATTTTTTTAAGAAGAATCATTTTAAAAAGCCAAAAAAATAAAATAAAAGAGGCGATAAAATAAATAAAAATTATTTTGTTAAACTCAAAAAGCTCTGAGGTAAAAGGAAGCATTAAAAGAGGAGTAAAAAAAAATAAAGAAAGATAAAGTATTTTTAAAAGTTTTTCGATCAAAATCATTATTCTTTTTTCTTTCATGATTCTTAATTATTTTATCGAAAAAATTAAAAAAATAAAAATCCCTTTTTTTCCTTATTTTAAAATATATCTTGATTTAGGTACCTCGGTAACAAAAATTGCCATCAAGGAAAAAGGAATTATTCTTCGGGAACCGACATACCTTGCCTATGATAGTAAAAAAGATCTTATTAGCTTTATTGGCAAAGAAGCTAAAGAAACTGTTGGCAAAACCCCTGACTTTATAAAAATTATTCGACCAATTGTTGGCGGAGTGATTTATGATTTTGACAGTGAGGTTGCTCTTCTTAAAAATTTTATTAAACAATCGGTTGAACTTTATACTAAAAACCAACTTATAAAACCAATTATTGAAGGACTAACAACAGTACCAACAATTGCCACCGAAATTGAACAGAAAGCAGTTAAAGAAGCTATTTTAAAAACTGATGTTTCTCAAGTCTATCTTTTGGAAAAAATTTTAGCTACCGCCTACGGTAGTGGAATTGATATCTTTTCTTCTCATCCTAATTTAATTATTGAAATTGGGGGAGGCTTAACAGAAATTGCCATCGTTGGTAGCGGGAATATCATTCGTCAAAAAACTTTAAAAATTGGAGGTGAATATTTTAATAAGATAATTGGCAATTATCTTTATCTTAAACATGGAATTATTTTGGGGGAAAACACTTGTGAAGAATTAAAAAAGAATCTTCTAGTATTTGATAAAGAAGATAGAATGGAAGCAGTAAGAGGAAAATCATTAGAAACTGGTTTACCTAAGTCTTTAAGGGTAAAAAGCTTTGAGATTAAAGAAGCACTTCTTCCTTATTTTAATCAAATAATTGACACCACTAAAGAGGTAATCGAAAGTTCGCCTGCAGAAATCATTGATGAAATTTTAAAAAAAGGAATTATCTTAACTGGGGGAATGGCTAATGTAAAAGGATTGGATCAGTTTTTTGCCAAAGAGCTTCAGATTGATGTTTTTGTTAGTTCTCATCCTCAAGATGCAACAATAAATGGTTTAATAGAATTAGATAAGAAAGACAAAAAACTGCTTAAAAACCTCTTGATTTTTATCTAAAACAATACTATAATAATTTATAATTCTCTCTTTTGGTTTTTTTATACTTTTTTTGCACCTTGAAATTAAAGATTTAGTTTAGAAATCGGGTTAGGAGCTTTTTCATAAGAGTTTGATCCTGGCTCAGGATGAACGTTGGCGGCGTGCCTGAGATATGCAAGTCGAGCGTCTCCTCCAATTCGGAGGGGTAGCGGCGAACGGCTGAGTAACACGTAGGAACCTGCCCCTAAGCCGAGGATAGTCCGTCGAAAGACGGAGTAATACTCGATAGTCCCCGCCTAATTTAGCGGGGTAAAGGACTTAACTGTCCGCTTAGGGAGGGGCCTGCGGCCTATCAGGTAGTTGGTAGGGTAACGGCCTACCAAGCCTACGACGGGTAGCTGGCCTTATGAGGGTGGTCAGCCAGAGGGGGACTGAGACACGGCCCCCACTCCTACGGGAGGCAGCAATCAGGAATCGTCGGCAATGGGCGAAAGCCTGACCGCGCGACGCCGCGTGCGGGAAGAAGCTCTTCGGAGTGTAAACCGCTGTGGTAGGGGAGGAAGCCCTCCGATTCGGAGGGTTGACAGTACCCTACTAGAAAGGGGCCGCTAACTGCGTGCCAGAAGCGTCGGTAATACGTGGGCCCCAAACGTTATCCGGTGTCACTGGGCGTAAAGGGTCGTGTAGGCGTCCAGCTAAGTTTTACCTCAAAGGCTATGGCTCAACCATAGAAAGGGGTAAAAAACTGGCTGGATTGAATTCCCTTTAGGGGGACGGGAACTTGCGGAGGAGCAGTGAAATGCGTTGATACCGCAGGGAACACCAGTGGCGAAGGCGCGTCCCTGAAAGGGAATTGACGCTGAGACACGAAAGCTAGGGGAGCGAAGCAGATTAGAGACCTGCGTAGTCCTAGCCGTAAACGCATGTCTGCTAGCTGTGCTTTTTCCCGCCTCATCGGCGGGGTTAGGCATGGCGAAGGTAACCCGTTAAGCAGACCGCCTGGGGAGTACGGCCGCAAGGCTAAAACTCAAAGGAATTGGCGGGGAGGCACACAACCAGTGGAACATGTGGTTCAATTCGAGACGAACCGAAGAACCTCACCAGGGCTTGACATCCCAGCGTTCTACCCTAAAGAAATTTAGGGGATCCGCAAGGAGGCTGGGACAGGTGCTGCATGGCTGTCGTCAGCTCGTTCCGTGAGGAGTGCCCTTAAGTGGGACAACGAGCGCAACCCCCATCCTGTGTTAGAAATGTCACAGGAGACAGTCCTCCGATTCGGAGGAAGGAAGGAGGGGTAGACGTCAAGTCAGCATGGCCCTTATGCCCTGGGCTACACACATGTTACAATGGGAAGGACAGCGGGCTTTGCCACACCGTAAGGTGGAGCGAATCCCTCAAACCTTCCCTCAGTGGGGATTGAGGTCTGCAACTCGACCTCATGAACGCGGAATTGGTAGTAATCGCGGATCAGTCATGCCGCGGTGAATACGTTCTTGCCTCTTGCACACACCGCCCGTCAAGCCACCAAAGTCGGGGATGGTTGAACCCTCCGATTCGGAGGGGAAATCATTCTCGGCGATGGGGGTTAAGTCGTAACAAGGTAGCCGTTCTGGAAGGAGCGGCTGGATCACCTCCTTTCTTATTTTAAATTTAATATCTTCTCCTAACCCGATTCTTAAACTAAATCCAAAAAAAACACAAAAAAACTCACTTATAGCACCCAACAAATAACACCTTAAAAAGAAGTCAAACGTCTAACTTTGAATGATTTGACTTTTTGAAAAACTATTTAAAAATAAGCTCGATTTTTTCACCAACTTTGGGATTCAAAAACTCATCTTTTCCTGTTGTTGGTTTTTCTTCATCAAAATGGCGCCAAACAGAGATTTCAAGATAGAGATTGTCTTTTTTTCCCGATGATCCTGGATAAATTACTAATTCACCAATTTCTCCCCCAAATAAATTATCAACATATTTTGCTTTTTTTACCACTTTTCCAATTTTTATTTTTAAATATTCGCCATACTCTACTTTTCCTTTTAAATCTTCTTCCCTAATCGTTGTTTTAATATTACCAAAATTATCAATGTGACCAATATAAAAACCTTTTAAATCAGGAATAACATCAACTGAAACTTCTTCTAAATCTAACTCATCTTCCATTGCTTCCATCAAATGAGCGCAAACCCGCGAATAAAGATCACGAGAACGAAACTGACTGCCTTTATCAAATCCCTCATAAACAAAAACCTCCTCAACACGGTTTTTGATCATCGAAAAATTATAACCAGCATTGGGCCCACAAAGATAAAGTCCAGATTTAAGACGAATAACCAAAAATTTAGCTCCCTGTGCTTGTTTGACTGGTTCTTTTGCTTGAACTCTTGGATCAGTATTTTCAAAAATCACTGTTTCCAAAGGTCGGCCAAATCGCTCTTCAATTTCAACCAATTGATTAATCAAAAAAGCAGTATGAATAGTTGATGGGGTTGAGGAAACAAAAGTTATCCTCGCCTCAGAAGGATTATTTAAAAATCCCAAAACCGCTGAAGAAAACTCAGCGCAAGTTAAACTATCATCCACCCAGTCAGAAACTACAACTAATTTTTTCATATTATTTCAACAAAATTAAGTCAATCCTAAAATTTTACCAAAAAAAGTCAAAATTACAAACAGAGAAATTATCACCATTGATCCCCGTACCAAAAAACGAGAAAAACCTCTTGTTTTATACTTTCCCATAATCTCCTCGTCTTCTGAAAATTTTACTAAAAAATAAAAAATTATTGGAAGCATTGCTCCGTTTAAAAAATCAACATATAGTGTTAGTTTAAAAAGCGAAGTATTGGGAAAAAGAGCAACAATCAAACCAATAATAATCTGCAAAACAAAAAAACCATAAAAGGTCTTACCTTTAGTAAAAGAAGTATTCAAACTTCCTTCAAAACCTAAAATTTCCGAAAAAACATAAGCTGTAGCTAAAGGAACAATAGTTAAACCTAAAATCGAAGCCGCAAAAAGACCTAAAGCAAAAAATAAAAAAGCTGCCTCCCCAGCAAATGGTTTTATTGCCAACGCGGCTTTAAAACCATCATCTACCTTTATGCGATGGAGAAAAATAGTATAAGTAACGGCAACAGCCATCATCCAAGAGAAAAAATTAGTAATAAATGCACCCAAATAAACCTCTAAGCGTTCATATTTTAGATGTCTCACGTCCAACTTCTTATCAATAATATAGCTGTGAACAAAAAACTGTCCCCAAGCGGTTATCGTTGTTCCCAAAACAGCAATTCGTGAAAACCAAAAGGTAAGATCAAAAATATTAATCTTAGTTGGCCAAACAAAACTTTCTTTTAACGCCTCCACCCAGTTAGGTTTTGACAAAAAAGCTGAGATAATATAGGAAATATAGAAAAAAACCATCAACAAAAAAATTCTCTGAATCTTTTTATAATCAAAGAAAATAACAAAAACAATCAAAAGTAAACAGGTAACAATTAAAAAAAATCTCCAATTTAAACCAAAAAGCTCAAAAGCCGCTTTTAAACCGGAAACATTCTGAATCACAACTCCTTGATTGGTAATAAAATACAAAACAAATATTAATAAAGAGATAGCTATGCCATATCTTTCCCGAATCAAATCACCCAAACCCTTTCTTGTAACTAAAGCAATCCTTGCTCCAATTTCCTGCGTTACTAAAAGAATTAGTGTTTCAATAGGAATCAAAAATCGAGAAGCCATTCCATATAAAGAAGCAGCCACTGTATAAGTGGCAACACCCCCAGCATCATTATCAGCAACAGCGGTAATAATCCCTGGTCCTAAAACAGACAAAAAAATTAAAAATCGCCATTTGAGTTTATCTAAAAATTTTCTCATAAAGATTTTCTGATAAATCATCAAAAGTAACAATTCCTAAAAGTTTTTTTTCTTTATCAATTACTGGTAAAGCAGAGATTTTGTATTTTATCATCTTTCGTAAAGCAAGTTCCACTGGTGTGGTTAAATAAATGGTAATAAGATTTTGGTTCATAAATTTATAAACAAAATCAGTATCATTTTGAAGAAGAAGCTCATGAAGACTAAAAACGCCAATTAGTTGTTTTTTTTCATTAACCACATAAACATAAGGAAGAAAATAAAAATCAGTCGTTTCTTTTTTAATTATATTTTTAACATCTGCAACTGTCTTAGAAGGTGAAACTCCTAAGTATTCCAAAGATAAATAGTCGCCAATTTTTCCTGTCTGATGAACGCTTAAAAGATATCTTACCTCTTTTTGTTTTTCTTCTGACAAAAAATTTAAAATCGCTTCCCGCCTTTTTTTTGAAAGAAAAAACAAGATATCAACCACTTCATCGGAATCAATAAGTTCTAAAATTGAAGCGGCTTTTTTAACCGACATTCGTTGAAATAATCCCACTTGATAATTTATATTTAAATCAGCAATTACTTTAGCCGCCATCTTTTTATCAAGCAAAGGAAGAATTTTTTGAATATTGGCCAAGCTAGTTTCTTCTAAATAATCCGCTAAATCTTCAGGAAGAAGTTTTTTAAGTTTTTTTTCTTCTTTTTTTAATCGAACTTCGCCGCGATCCAACTCAATTGGTTGAATTTCTGCCCAAGATAAAAAACGTGAAGAAAGACGCAACCTTAAAATTCCCAAAATTTTTTCTCCTACTTCTGCCAAACCTAATCGTCGCAAAATCCCCAAAATACCAACATCAACTCCCAAAACATACCATTGATTTTTTTCTTTTTGCAAAACCACATCATTAACTCGTACCACTTTGCTTCCAGAAATATCAATAATTTGCTTGTCTAAAAGATTACGAAGGATATATAGTTCGTTATCTGAAAGAGAAATGGTTTCAAAATTTTTCCGAATATAAATTTGCTTATTAATTTTTATTAAAAAATCAATGGGCACATTAATTTTTTCTTTTTTTGTTTTTATTACAAGCTTTGTTACAATTGGGGTTTCTTTACTTAAAAAAATTAAATCATCAAGACGGCCAACTTCAACTTCATCTTCAGTTAAAACTTTTTTATTTAAAATTTGTGAAAAATAAATCATATTGAAAATTATAACAAAATTATTATAAAATATATTTATCAAAAAGCGCGCTTAGTTTAACGGCAAAACGTCGTCCTGATAAGACGAAGACCGATGGTTCGACTCCATCAGCGCGCACATTTTTTATAACTTTTCAAAACGAAGAAGTGGTTTTGGGGTAAAGTATTTATGTTTCCAATTATAATCTTCTTGCATGCAATCAATCATCTCCACCCGCCATTCCCAAGCTTTTTTAAGCTCCAAAGCAGTCACATAAACACCCAACCCAGGAAATCTTTTTAAATCAGCCGCTCCTGTTAAAAGATAAAGATTGTTTTTATAAAGCCCTAAAATATCATAAGCAGCTAAATAATCGCCAATCCAAATGTATAAAGAAATAATTTTATAAACTCCTTGATTTTTATAAATCATCTCAAAAGTTTTTATTCGCTGTTTTTTTCGATACTCAGAAAAGTCTCCATCTTCTTTTCTTTCAAAATCAAAAATAGAAAGCTTTTGAAGAAGAGAAAGATTTTTACTTTGATTTCCTTCTACTAACTCTACTTTGGTTATTATTTCAGAAAAACGTTTTTCATAATAACGTAAATGATGACGGTTTTTTTTCTTAAGTGTGCTTAGAAAATCATCTAACGATTGATAATAAGAAACAGGAATGATATATTTGGGTGTGTCTTGTTTAAAATAGATCTCTTTTAGAGGTGAAAGGGTATTATTTTCTTCAATAGCGTTGAGAAGAATTGGTTTTGGAGCAATTTTTAAAAGGGGGAGAATAAAATCACTATCATTAACAAAAAAACAATTATCCTCAGGCCAAGTACCCCCAAACCATTGATATTTTTTTTCAATTTCATTGTACCACAAAGGTAAAACCGCAACCGGTTTTTTACCAAAGTATATCGTATAAAAAAAAGGTTTAAAGCCCCATCCTTGATACCAACTGTAACGAAAATCCCAAAGTTGAAAAAGTGATTTTTTGGGTGAAAATTTTTCCCAAAGCCGCCAACATTTTTCAATGTTGGTTTCCATCTTAACCACCAATCGGTCAATGATTTTGGAAAGACCATTTTGATAAATTTCTTTGTTGGCTGAAGTTTTTGGAAGATAAAAGGTTAACGGAAGCACTCTTCCTTCCGGAGGCTTATCAAAGTTTTCGGTTTTTTCCATAACTCTAAAATTAGAGATTAATGATTTTTTTTCATTTGTCAAGAGGTAAAAAAACACCAACCATCTAACAACTAACACCTAACATCTAACATCAAACACTAATCATCTAACATCTAACTTTCAACATCAAATAACTTATAAAATCTATAACGTATAACGTGTAACGTTTAATAATTAAAAAAACATTTTAACAAGCTTTACACTACTTTTTTACCCCACTTTTTACACAATATTTACACTATTTTTACCTAAACGTTTACACTTTTATTATTTTTTTAATGTTTAAAGTTGAATCTTTGATATCTAATAATGTATCATTTATTATATGCTTAATATCAAGCAAGAAATTAGCATTTTTTTTTCTGCTTTAGTCAATTTTTTTATTTTCTTTCCTTATTTTTTTTCGGTTAAAAATCTTTTAAAAACCTTATTTTCTCCGTGGAAAAATTTAGTCGCAAAAAAACAGGGGGTGGGTTTTTCTTTTCAAGAATGGGTAAATCGACTATTTTTTAATCTTATTTCTTGCGGAATTGGTTTTTTTGCCCGCATGTCACTTTTAATTTTTTATTTTTTTCTAACAATTACCTACATCCTTAGTTTGCCTTTTATAATTATTTTCTTCTTTATTTTTTATCTGCCTTTTAAAATTATTATTTTTCCCTTTTTAGAAAAGGAAGAGGCAAAAAAACAAAAACTAAAAGAAAAATTCTTAAAAACTCATCTTTTGTATGAAAAGAATAAATCTTTGGTTGAAGCATGGTTTGAAGATTATTACCAAAGACATTTTGAAAAAAAAAGATGGTGGGAACTTTCCAATCTTTTTTCATATCCTCCCTTAGCCCGCGACTGGACAGCGGGATATACCCCCACGTTAGATCAGTACTCAATCAATCTTTGTGATCCTGCCTATATAAACTTCCGGCTATCAATTGTTGATCGACAAAAAGAAATTGACCAAATCGAGCGAATTCTTTCCAAAAGCAACTTTGCCAATGTAATAATCGTTGGTGAAGAAGGAGTGGGAAAGCACACTATCGTTGATGCTTTAGCCAAAAAAATCTATGAAGGAAAAATTAATCCCACTTTAGCCTATAAACGGGTATTAAAACTAAATATGGAAAAAATACTTTCCACGTTTACCGATGAAAAAAAAAGAGAAAATTTTTTGGAAGAACTTTTTGATGAGGCTGCGGCAGCAAAAAATGTAATTTTACTAATCGATAATATTGATCGTTATCTTGCTTTTTCTGAAGGAAAAATAGACTTAACCACAACGATTGAAAAGTTTGCTAAAACCGATGCTATCCAATTTATTGGTATTACAGAACCCTTTTCTTATCAAAAATTTATTTATCCCAATGAAAAAATTACCCATCTTTTTGAAAAAGTTGACGTCTATGAGGTATCAATTGAAGAGGCCGAAAAAATTATCTTAGAAAACTTTGAAATATTAGAAAAACGCCATCGAGTTTTTTTTCCCTATGAAACGATAAAAAATGCGATAAATAAAGCCAATTTTTATATTACTAATATTCCTTTTCCTGAAAAAGCAATTAATCTTTTAGATTTAGCAGCGGTTTTTCAACGAAAAAAACTTGGTCTTTTAGAAAAACAGTGGGCTATAGTTTTACCAGAAACTATTGATGAAGTTCTTCAAGAAAAAACTCATATTCCAACAACCATTACCCCTGCCTTATCCGAAAAACTTTTGAATTTAGAAAAAATTTTATCTTCTCAAATTATTCAACAAGAGGAAGCCATCAACAAACTAGCCCAAGCCATTCGTCGCTCATTTTTGGTTTTAGGCAAAAGAAAAAAACCTTTGGCCTCATTTTTATTTTTAGGTCCAACCGGTGTTGGAAAAACCGAAACCGCCAAAACTTTAGCCAAACTTTTTTTTGGTTCAGAAAAATATCTTTTGCGTTTTGATATGTCTTTGTATCAAAGAAAAGAAGATATCGCCAATCTTATTGGTTCAATCGAAACTGGCAATCCCGGTCTTTTAACCAAAACCATTCGTGAGCAACCATATGGTGTTTTGCTTTTAGACGAATTAGAAAAAGCCAACAAAGACTTAATCAACATTTTTTTAACCCTTTTGGATGAAGGATATTTTACCGATGGTTTTGGAAAAAAAGTCGATGGAAAAAATTTAGTCATTATTGCTACTTCTAATGCCGGAGCTGACATTTTATATTCTGAAAAAAATTTAAAAGACTTTTCAATTTTTATTGATAATTTAATTGCTCGCGGTTTTTTTTCACCAGAATTTATTAATCGTTTTGATGGGGTAGTAGTTTTTAAACCGCTCACTAACCAATCAATCTTAGACTTGGCCAAAAAAAAGGTTGAAAAAATAAAACAAGACATTTTTCAACTTTATCGTATTAAAGTTATAATTAACGAAAATTTTTTGAAAAAAATTGTTGAAGAAAATTATAATGAAAGATTTGGTGCTCGTAATTTAGAAAGAATTTTGCGAGAAAAAGTTGAAGATAAACTTGCCAAAATTATTTTGGCAAAAAGACCAAAAGAGGAAGAAGTAATAGAGATAAATGAAGATTAATAAATATAAACAAAACTAACAAAAAGCAGAGCTGATTTTTTAAAGAAAAATTTTTATTTTTTAAATAACGTATTATATGTAATTTAAAAAAAGAATGACATTGAGATTTTTAATTTTCTAATAAGAGTTTAAAATCATAAAAAAAGTTAATATTAAACGTACACGTTACACACTTTTTATCAAGGTGTTTCGTGTTATAAGTTATAAGTTAGAAGTTAAAGGTTTGAGGAAGCATGCTTAAAGTCTATTTTACCGCCTCAACCAGTTTTGATAACGAATTAAAAAAAAATTATCAACAGATTATTACTCAGATTAAAAAAAGGCGTCATCTTCTTCTTTCTGGTGAGCAAATTATAAACAAAAAACTTTTAGAAAAAGATACTCTTCTTTCAAAAGAACAAGTTTTTAAACGCCAAAAAGAGCTTATCGAAAAAGCAGATTGCGTGGTGGCTGAAGTGTCAAAACCATCTTTGGGTGTTGGTGGAGAAATCGTATACGCTTTGGTCAAAGAAAAACCAGTTTTGGCGCTTCTTTTTGAAGAATATGAAAACAAAATTTCACCCATGATCTTAGGTAATCCTTCTGATAATCTTTTTTTAGAAACTTACAACCTTGACCGTCTTCCTTATATTTTTTCTGATTTTTTTCATCATATTGAAAAACTTAAAAAACAAAAAGGAAAACTAATTGTTATCGAAGGCGGTGACGGTTCAGGTAAAGGCACTCAAGCCCAACTTTTGGTTTCTTTTTTAAAGAAGAAAAAAATTCTTGTTAAATACTTTGACTTTCCCCAATATTACCAAACATTTCACGGCCAAACCATTGCTCGTTACCTTCGAGGAGAATTTGGCACTTTAGACAAAATCTCCCCTTATTTTGCCTCTTTAGCTTACGCCCTAGATAGACTTTCGGCAAAAAAACAAATGGAAGATTTTTTAAAAAAAGGAGGAATAATTATCGCCAATCGCTACACCCCTTCAAATATGGCCTATCAAGGAGCAAGGTTTTCTAACAAAAAAGAGCAAGAAAAATTTTTTCAGTGGCTTTATGAACTGGAGTACAAAATTAACAAAATCCCAAAAGAAAACTTAGTAATTTACCTTTATGTTCCATGGAAAATTGGAATGGAGTTAACAGCGAAAAAAGGAGAACGACGATATCTTTTGGGAAAGGATGATATTCACGAAAAAAATATCGATTTTCGAAAAAAAGTAGAACAAATGTATCTTTACCTTTCAAAAATTAAAAAAAATTGGGTTATTATAAACTGTTTTGAAAATGGAAAAATTCTTCCCAAAGAGGTAATTCACCAAAAAATCATCCAAATCTTAGTTGACAAAAAAATTATTCCCTTGTTATAATTGATTAAAATTATGGATAAAAAACTTTCTGGTTTAATCTTTGTTTTTTTTCTAGCCGCTACTTTGTTTGTGAGTGTAATGGTTTTTAATCAACCTCTTTCTCAATTGACTCGAGCAAAAGAAGAATTTATTCCTTCAAAACAAAAATCACTAATCTTTGCTTGGCCGCTTAATTCTTCAATAGGAAAACCGGTTAATATCAGTGTCTTTTTAAGAAATGAAAATGGTTTTCCTCTTGTTAACAAGAATGTCACCTTATCTACCACTTTAGGCCAAATTAACCCAATGAAGGCTGTCACCGATAAATCTGGCAAAGCTACTTTTATTCTTACTTCTTCTTCCCCAGGGATTGCTGAAGTTTCTGCAACGGCAGAAAATACCTATGTTCTTGATCAAAAAGTTACCATAAAGTTTGAATAAAATCTTATGAAAATTCGAAAAGTAGTCATTCCAGCTGCTGGTTTTGGCACACGGTTTCTTCCGCAAACTAAAGCCATGCCCAAAGAAATGCTGCCGGTAGTTGATAAACCAGTGATTCAATATGTGGTTGAAGAAGCGGTTTCTGCTGGTGTTGAAGATGTTATTATCGTTACGGGCTATACCAAAAGATCAATTGAAGACCATTTTGACAGCCCCAATGCTGATTTAGTAAAAAATTTAGAAATGGGAAAAAAGTACGATCTTTTAGAAGAAATAAAAAAAATTTCTGAGATGGCTAATTTCATTTATATTCGTCAAAAGGGTCCCTATGGTAATGCAACACCCATTAAATCTGCCAAACACGTAATTGGTAACGAACCTTTCTTAGTCCTTTGGGGTGATGACTTTGTTTTAGCCAATCCTTCTCGAGCAAAACAGATGATTGATGCTTTTTATAAATATGAAGCAACTATTCTTTGTGGAATAAGAACTCAAAAAAAAGAAGATACTACTCGTTATGCATTTGTTAAAGGGAAAGATTTAGGTGAGGGTATTTGGAAAGTGGAAAAATTAATTGAAAAGCCTGGTCCTGAAAAAGCTCCATCTGATCTTGCGATCGTTTCTGGATATGTTTTAACTCCTGATATTTTTCCAATTCTAGACAATCAAAAACCAGGAAAAGGAGGTGAGTATTATCTTCCCGAAGCCATCGATGAACTGGCCAAGATTCATCCTGTTTACGCTTTGGAAATAAAAAATGGAAAATATTACGATACTGGCAATAAGTTAGAATATTTAAAAACAGTGGTAGAAATTGGTCTAAAGCACCCAGGTATTAATGGTGAATTTCGATCTTTTTTAAAAAGCCTTAAAATATAACATTAAACATCTAAGATATAACTTCTAACATCTAACTTTTAATAACAAACATCTTATATTATTAAAAGCGTAGCGTATAACGTATAACATGAGACGTTAAATATTAACTTTTTTTTATCTCTTACTCTGATAATTGAAAAATGGGCTTAATCAGAAATCTATATAATTTTCAAATACTTTTTTATTTTTTATTAATGTTTAACGTTTAATGTTGAATGTTTAACCTTATATTTTCAGTTGCAAAAATTTTATTTCTATATATAATATTTTGTTATGACCAACATTTCTAACATTGAAAAAAAAGTGGAAGAACTTTTTAATTTAGGAGCTCATTTGGGTCATCGAAAAAACCGGGTTCACCCCAAAGCAAAAAAATTTATCTATAAAATTGAAAATCAACAGTCAATTATCGATCTTACTAAAACAGTGATTCTTTTACAAAAAGCAAAAAAATTTTTTAATGAATTAAGGCAAAAAAATAAAACTATTTTATTTGTTGCCACCAAAAAAAATATTGCCAGTTTTATTGAAAAAACCTGCCAAGAAAATAATTTTTTTTATCTTACCAATAAGTGGCCGCCTGGTTTTCTTACCAATTTTGAAACTTTCTTAAAAAGCAATATCCAAAAAATGCAAAAAATGCGTGAGGAAAAAGAAAAAGGAGAATGGGAAAAATTTGTTAAACATGAGCGAGTTAAATTGGAAAAACAGCTTAAAAGAATTGAAAAAATTTACGGCGGTATTGCTTTAATGAAAAAACTTCCTGATGCTTTATTTATTGTCGACATCAAACGAGAAAAAAATGCACTCATCGAAGCCAAAAAACTCAAAATCCCCATTATTGCTATTGTTGATACCAATGTCGACCCTGACTTAGTCGACTATCCTATTGTAGCAAACGATGATGCAGCAAAAGTAGTTGAATATATTGTTAGAGAATTAATTTCTTAAAATACTTTTTATGGATATTAAAAAATTAAAAACATTACGGAAAGAAACAGGGGTCTCTTTAGCCTTGTGTAAAAAAGCACTTGAAGAAAGCAGCGAGGATCTTGAAAAAGCAAAAAAACTTTTACAAAAATGGGGAGCAGAAGTTTTGACAAAAAAAGCAGCCAATATTACCAAAGAAGGAGCCATTTTTTCATATGTCCATCATAACAAAAAAATCGCCTCACTAGTAGAAATTGTTTGTCAGACCGATTTCGTGGCTAAAAATGAAGAGTTTCAAAAACTAGGTCAAGAAATTGCAATGCAAGTAGCCTCAATCCCAACTAAAACCATCGAAGAACTTTTAAACCAAGAATATATTCGCGATCCATCAAAAAAAATTATTGATCTTCTTAATGAAGCTGCTTTAAAATTTGGCGAAAACATAAAAATCAGTCGTTTTCTTCGCTGGCAACTTGGCTTATAAATTTTATTATAAATTTTAATATAATAATTTTTTAATATAATAATTTTGTATGGAGAGTGATTTTATCAAAAAAGCAAATCTTGTCGTTGAAAATCTAAAAGAAAATTTAAAATCAATCCGCACCGGTCTTGTGACACCAGCCTTAGTTGAAAATATTATTGTTGAAACCTATGGAGGACAAACTAAACTCAAACTTTTAGAATTGGCCGCCATTACCACTGCCGGTCCTCAAACTTTAGTCGTTGCTCCTTTTGATCCCTCAATCATAAAAGATATTGAAAAAGCCTTAATATCAGCCAATCTTGGAACTTCTCCTACCACCCAAAACAATCAAATCTTTCTTAAATTTCCTCCTTTATCGGTAGAACAACGAGAAAAATTGGCAAAAATCGTTAATCAAACAGTAGAAGAAGCTCGACAAAAAATTCGATCTCTACGCGACGATTTTCGAAAATCAATAAAATTTTCTTTTGAAAAAAAAGAGATTACTGAAGATGAAAAATTTAGAAAAGAAAAAGAATTAGACCTTGAAACTCAAAAAATCAACGAAAAAATTGAAGCAATAAAAACCAAAAAAATAAATGAGCTGATGAACATATAAAAAATTAAAAGTTATTTTAATTTGAGATTTTAAATTTATTAATTTTGCATCTCTAATTTTCATCTTGAAATCTGTATCTTATTATTTTTTTTTATTCTCATGTCGATTCTAATTTTTATTATCATCTTATCAACTTTAGTTTTAGTTCATGAATTTGGTCACTTTATTGCCGCTAAAAAAAGCGGGGTATTGGTGGAAGAATTTGGCATTGGGTTCCCCCCAAGACTCTTAAGTATAAAAATAAAAGAAACTATTTATAGTATCAATCTTATTCCTTTAGGAGGTTTTGTTAAACTTTATGGTGAGGAATACAAAGAAATAAGTCAAAAGCCAAAATTCAAAAGTCAAAAATTGAAAAATAAAGCTTTTGCTTATAAGAATCCTTGGCAAAAAATTTTAATCATTGTGGCTGGAGTAGTTGGTAATTTTTTTCTTGGTTGGTTTTTAATTTCATATCTTTTTACCCAAGGTGTGCCAATACCCGCTAATAAAGTAATTGTAGAAAAAGTCCAAGATAAAAGTCCGGCTAAAATAGCCAATTTACAACCTAAAGATGCAATTTATGCTTTAAAAGTAAACGAAAAAATCTATTCAATAAAAACATCAACCGATCTTATTAGTTTAACTAAAAAATACGGGGGAAAAAAAATTACTCTTTATGTAGAACGGGCAGAGAAAAAATTTAAAACAACAATCATTCCCCGCACAAATCCCCCAAAAAATGAAGGACCACTAGGAGTTGTTATTACTTCTTTTGTTGAAAAAAAGTATCCATGGTATCAAGCACCTTATTATGGCCTAATTCATGCAGCAAAAATTACCCAAAAAATTATTTCTGAATTATCAAAAACATTAATTCAAATTATTACTTTTAAAAAACCATCAGTTGATGTTTCTGGTCCAATTGGGATTGCTCGTTTTACTTCAGAAGCAGTTAAATTTGGTCACAAAGCAATTTTTGAACTTACCGCTCTTCTTTCTTTAAATCTTGCCGTTGTTAATCTTTTACCTTTTCCGGCTTTAGATGGTGGTCGTTTAATCTTTGCTTTATACGAGGCTATCACAAAAAAAAGAATTAATAAAAAACTGGAATCATATCTTAATCTCTTTGGTTTCATCTTTTTAATTACCGTTGCTATTCTTATTTCTATTAATGATATCCTTAAAATCTATCGATAAAAAATTACAATTCCTAACCATCCAAATCGAAAAACTAAATTTATCAAAGGAATCTATAAAATGTCATTTTTAAACGCTTTTCTTAAAAAAATCTATCCCAAGGTGACAAATCTATAACACCTTGGCCGTGGTATTAGGTATTATTTGTAACGGTTATTTAAATCACATTTTTCTTAATTTAATCTTACTTTAGCTGATTTATCTAGATTGTTTCTTTATATTTACATCATTTGTTTTAAAAAATATTGCAAATATAAACAAAATTGGTATATTATAATCATGGAACTTAATTTTAAAAATATAACCATTTCCGGCGGGGTAGCCACTGGTAAAGATACCCTTCTTAAAAATTTAAAGCCATTTTTGATGCCGTTGGGGTGGAAGTTTGCTTCAGGAGGAATAATTCTTCGCGATTATCTAAAAGAATACAAACATCCATTAGCCTCTTTAGGAGATGAAAAAATTCACCGTCTTATTGATGAACGAACAATAAAACTTTTAAAAGAAGGTCATTATGTAATAAATTCGTGGCTTTCTGGTTTTATGGCCAGAAATTTTGACGATACTTTAAGAGTCCTTCTTATCTGTTCTAATCCCGCTTTAAAAGTTGATCGAGTAGTTAATCGGGATAAGGTGACGATAGAAGAAGCAAAAAAAATGATCAAAGAACGAGAAGAAGATAATTTAAAAACGTGGAAAAAAATCTATGGTGATTTTGATTTTTTTGATCCAAAATATTATCATTTAGTCATTGACACTTATTCTTCTGGACCGTTAGAAACTGTGGGTAAAGTTTTGGATCGGTTGGGATTTAAAAATAAAAATAATACAATATAAGTTTTTATCTATGTTTTTATGCTTTACTCAAAAATCTTTGCAAAAACTCAAAAAGAAACCAAAAAATACGAAGCAAAAAACCAAGACCTTTTAACCAAAGCTGGTTTTATTGATCAATTAGCCTCAGGCGTTTATACACTTTTACCTCTGGGAAAAAGAGTTCTTACCAAAATTGAAAACATTATTCGTCAAGAAATGGAAAAAATTGGCGCTCAAGAAATTGAAATGCCTCTTCTTCATCCAAAAATCTTATGGGAAAAAACCCAAAGATGGGACTCAGTTGATGTTCTTTTTAAAACTAAAAGTAAATATAATCAAGAATATGTCCTTGCACCAACCCATGAAGAGACAGTTACCCCTTTGGTTAAAAAATTTTTAAAAAGCGCTAAAGATCTACCAATTGCTTTGTATCATATTACAAAAAAATTTCGAGATGAACCGCGGCCAAAATCAGGAATTTTGAGGGGAAGAGAGTTTGGAATGAAAGATCTCTATTCTTTTCATCAAAATAAAGAAGATCTTCGTAAATATTATCAAAAAGTTATTGATGCCTATCTTAATGTTTTTAACCGTTGCGGTTTAAAAGATATAAAAATTACCGAAGCCTCCGGTGGTAGTTTTACCAAAAAGTTTTCTCATGAATTTAATGTTTTAACTGACGCTGGGGAGGTTGAGTTAATTTATTGTCATTCCTGTTCTTTTGCTCAAAATGAGGAAGTGGCAACAAAAAAACAAAATGATCCTTGTCCAAAATGCCAAACTCCTTTAAAAAAGGGAAAAGCGATTGAAGTAGGCAATATCTTTGATTTAGAAACTCGATTTTCTGAAGCGTTTGATCTAAAGTTTATCGACGAAAATAGTCAAGAAAAATATGTTGTTATGGGATGTTATGGAATTGGCACAACTCGTTTAATGGGGGCTATTGTTGAAGTTTCTCATGATGAGAAAGGAATCATTTGGCCAAAAGAAGTTGCTCCCTATCAAGTTCATCTTTTAGGTTTAAATCTAAATCAAAGCAAAATAAAAGAAAGATGTTATAATTATTATCAAAAGCTTAAAAACGAAGGAATTGAAGTTTTATTTGATGATCGAGAAAATGTTTCTGCTGGCGAGAAATTAGTTGATGCTGATCTTATCGGTATTCCTTATCGCGTGGTAGTTTCAAAAAAAACTGGTGAAAATGTTGAAGTAAAAAAAAGAGAAAAAACTCAATCAAAAATTGTTTCTTTAGAAAAGGCGATAAAATTATTTAAAGAATAAAATAAAATTTATAATTTACATTATTTATAAAATTTTAAAATTTTAAGAAAGGGGGCGGTAAAAACTAATGGTTGTCGTTCAAAAGCAAAAAGGAGAAACAAAAGATAGTATTTTTCGCAAATTCACAAAAATCTTTATTGAAGAAAATATTATTAATGAACTTAAAAAACATCTTTTTTACAAAAAACCGTCGTTGGTACGACGGGAAGAAGAAAAAGAAAAAGCTTTAAAAAGAAAAAAAACCAAATCTTAAGTTAGATTCTTTAATTTAAAAATGAGCATCAATATTATCTCTTCGTCTCGCTATAAAATTGAAAGAAAAAAAATAAAAGATTTTCTTGTAAAAATAATGGGTGAAAATGAAATGGAATTTTCTTCTTTAAATATTATTTTTGTAGGACAAAGAAAGATGAAATTGATTGCTGAAAAATATAAAAATGAAAAAGTAGCACTTCCTATTCTTACTTTTTATTACAAAGAACAAAATATCGGCGAAATTCTTATTTGTTATCCTCAAATGATTCTTTTGGCTGCCGAAAGAAACAAAACTGTAGATTATATCCTTAACTTTCTTCTAAAACATGGAATAGAAAATCTAATAAAACAACAATCAGAATCCGCAACTCGTCTAACCCTAAACACTAAACATTGAAATTAAACATCTAAACATCAAATATATATTTTTCTATTGCTATTTTTTTTATTTTTGTTATATAATTTTCTTAAATTAAAAATTTTTAAAAAATCTATGTTTAATCCTTTTGGTGGTTTGAAAGATCTTCAGAAACTACAACAACAAGCGCAAAAAATGCAACAAGCGCTTCAACAAGAACAAGTAATGGTAGAAAAAAATGGCGTCCGGGTAATTATTCGTGGTGATCAAGCAATTGTTTCAATTGAAGTGGATGGAGTTGAAGAACCAAGAATTGCCGATGCGATTAACGAAGCGATTAAAAAAACGCAAGAACTTGCAGCAAGAAAATTAATTGAGATTTCTACTCAAAATCAATAAAAATTTATGATAAAACTTTTTTCCGGTTCTGCCAATCCTCAACTGACAAAAGAAGTGGCTTTATTTATAAAATTACCTCTTTCTTTAGCAAAAATTACCCGTTTTGCCAATTCCGAAGTTAAAGTTACCATTCAAGATAAAGTAAAAAATGCTACGTGTTTTGTTATTCAATCAACTTCTAATCCCACCGATACTCATCTGATGGAACTTTTATTTTTTGCCGATGCTTTGAAAAGAAATGGAGCTAAAAAAATTATCGCCATCATTCCTTACTTTGGTTACGCTCGTCAAAACCGAGAACATCTCCCTGGTGAATCAGTCTCTGTAAATGTAGTAATTAGAATGTTAGAATATATAGGATTTGCCGCCATTTTTGCTGTTACTTTACATGATGAAGCAACCGAAGGCGTTTTTTCGGTTCCTTTTAAGAATCTTGACGGATTTTCCATTCTAACTAAAAAAATAGCTGATTATCTAAGAACTAATTTTAAAAACGAAAAATTAATTATTGTTTCTCCTGATCAAGGGGGGATAGAGCGGGCTCAAAATTTTGCCGATAGTTTTTTTCATCAAAAAAATGTTGAGATTGCGGTAGTAGAGAAAAAACGCAATCTAGAAAAAATTCATGAATCTTCGGCGATTAATATTTTTGGTGATGTAAAAAATAAAATAGCTATTATTGTTGATGATATTATAACTTCAGGTGGGACGTTGGTTCATGCGGCTGAACTGTGTCTAAAAAAGGGAGCTAAGAAAGTAATTGCCGCAGTAGTTCATCCTGATTTATCACCAAAAGCCAAAGAAATAATCGAAAAAAGCCCGATTGAAAAAATATTTGTTACCAATACCATTGAATTAAAAGAAAAAATAGAAAAAATTGAAGTTGTCTCTTGCGCGCCCCTTATTGCCTCGGCAATAAAAGAGTATCTTTCATAATATCACCTAACACCAAACACCTAACTTCTAACACCTAACATCTAACTTCTAACTTATAACAT
>Ga0197143_1000849_pt1 | contig 28660 bp, 24 predicted proteins | sample GBS70_MetaG_FD_148603 | JGI IMG/M metagenome (GOLD analysis project Ga0197143, IMG submission 148603) | Sediment microbial communities from Great Boiling Springs, Gerlach, Nevada, United States - GBS 70_MetaG | ecosystem: Environmental > Aquatic > Thermal springs > Hot (42-90C) > Sediment... | reverse complement strand
GCTCCGGCGTATCCTCCAGGGGAGAGAGTCGTCCCCCTTTCGCCCGCGGGCCCTCCCCCGCCGCCACCGCCGCAAACCCACAACCACCACCGGCAGATACACGCCTCCCGCCCACCCCCACGCGGGTTCCACGGCGTACGGCCACCCGCCGTCCCAACGGTCCCGATGCGCGCACCCGCCGCCTCGACCGGCGGAACGTCCGACAACCTCCAGCAAACTCCGTGCCACTCCCGTAACCCACCTACCCCAAAGGCCATCCCGCATTCTGGACTCCCCATCCTCCCAAAGGTCTCCCGTCGCCGGTCGACACAGTGTCGACTCGGTTGGGCACGTTCTCTTCCAAGCCACCACGGGGAAAGCCATGTCCCATGCCCGGTGGGTGTCGACTCTGCCGTACACTTCGTCCAGACTCGCTCAACAAATCCTGTTACGGATGCAGGAGTGAGGTGCCTTTCCGGTCATAGCATGGTTGGACATGAAAGCGATAAGGCAGTACGGCAATAGGACGATGAAACGGGTGCGGGACCCCGTGGATACCTAAGGCTTGCGGCCGAAGAATCGGGCCGACTGGACGCGGGACGATGAAATGAGGAGTACCGGGCCCTCGGACGACAGACCGATGGGGTGAGCCTCTGGGCCTGCATCGCCGCGTCCCCCGGCCGGAGCCTTTAGACTCCGACCGCCGATGCGCTCAGGACCGCCGTGACCTCATCCCGGAGGGGCGGCTGACGGAATTGGGTCTCGACCCACGCCACGGCCCGGGCCAGGTCCTCCGCGGCAACAGCGTCCTCCGTTCGGAAGGGGATGACCCGTCGGAAGTCCGCCAGGACGGCCTCGATGCGGGGGCTCGAACGCAGGGGCCGCCGAAGCTCGATCCCCTGGGCGGCCGCCATCAGTTCAACCGTCAGAACCCGGCGGGCGTTCTCGACGACCTGGAGGGCCTTGCGGGCGGCCCACAGGCTCATGCTGACGTGGTCTTCTTGGTTGCCGGAAGTCGGGATCGTGTCGACCGACGCCGGATGGGCGAGGGTTTTGTTCTCGCTGACGAGGGCGGCCGCCGTGACGTGGAGCATCATGAATCCGGAATTTAAGCCCGGCTCGGGCGTCAAGAAGGCCGGGAGACCCGACATTTCGGGCGTCATCAGGTGGAAGACCCGCCGTTCCGAGATGGCGCTGAGGGTCGTCATGACGGTCGCCAATAGGTCAGCCGCCATGGCGACGGGGGCACCGTGGAAGTTGCCGTTATAGATGGGGGTCCCGTCGTCCAAGAAGATCGGGTTGTCGGTAACACTATTCATCTCCGTCTCCAGGACCCCCCGGATGAAGCCGAGGGCCTCCAAGACGGTCCCGTGGACCTGAAGCATACAACGCAGGCTGTAGTTGTCCTGGATCTTGCCGCATGCCCGGTGGTGTTCCAAGATCTTGGAACCCTCCAGCCAGGCCCGAACCTGACGGGCGACGATCCCGAAGGCCGGATAGGGTCGGGTCTCGTAAACGGGCGGGTCCATCGGGTGGACCGAGCCCTGAGCGGCGTCCAGGGTCATGGCCCCGGCCAGGTTGGCGAGGGTCAGGTTCTCAAAGGCTCGCTGGAGGGCCACGGCCAGGAGGGCCGTCGAGGCCGTCGTGCCGTTGATGAGGGCAATCCCCTCTCGGGGCTCCAGGGCAATGGGTGTCAGGCCCCGGGCCTGCAAGGCCTCCGATGTCGGCACGGGCCGACCTTCGACCCAGCACGCGCCCTGGCCTATCAGGGCAAGGGCCATGTGAGCCAGAGGAGCCAGATCACCACTGGCCCCGACGGAGCCCTGCGCCGGAACCCAGGGGACGAGGCCGGCCTCGAAGTAACCCAGGAGGTGCTCGACCAGTTCGGGTCGGACGGCCGAGTGGCCGAGGGCCAGTGTATGGGCCCGGAGGACCAGCATCGCCCGGACGACCGGTGGAGATAAGGGCTCGCCGGTCCCGGCCGCGTGGCTCCGGATAAGGCGGACCTGAAGTTCCCGAAAGCGGTCCTCAGGGACCCGCCGGTCCTTCAACTTCCCAAAGCCGGTATTCACGCCGTAGATGACCTCGCCGCCGGCCATCCGTTCCAACAAGGCCTGACGGCGACGCTCCAAGAGGTGCCGGCGTTCGTCGGACAGGACGGCCCGGTCCCGACCCTCCAGAAGGTCGAGCAGGCGGGGGAGCGTCATCCGGTCTTCACCAAGGCGAAACGTCATCGGAGCTATCCCGGAGAGACGGGGTAGGACTTACGCATTTTACGGCAATACAGGTCAAAGGGGATAGACCTTGAAGTGAGCGTCGACGGCAGGGACCGAGTGGGTCAGAGCTCCGACGCTGATGGCGTCGACACCGGTGGCGGCATACTCCCGAATGTTGTCCATCGTGATGCCGCCACTGACTTCCAGCCATGCCCGGCCTTGGGCCATCTGGACGGCCTGGCGGACCTGGTCCGGCGACATGTTGTCCAGCAGGATACGTCGAAAGCCGAGCGCTAAGGCCTTCTGGAGCTCTTCCAGCGAGCGGACCTCGACTTCTGGCTCCAGGCCTGCCGCATCCCGCAACAGAGCGTCCCGGTACGGGGCCAGACCCTCCAGGCCCCCGAGAAGGGCCAGGTGATTGTCCTTAATGAGAAGGCCGTCCGAGAGGCTCATCCGGTGGTTCGTCCCGCCACCCACGCGGACGGCATACTTTTCGGCCCACCGCCATAGGGGCGTCGTCTTGCGGGTATCCAGGACGGCGACCGGGTAAGGTCGGATGGCCTCGACCATCCGGCGAGTCAGGGTGGCAATGCCCGACAGGCGCTGGAGGAGGTTGAGGGCCGTCCGCTCTCCCATCAGGAGGGCATGGGCCGGGCCTTCGACGTGCCCGATCTCTTGGTCCGGGAGGACGGCCGACCCGTCTCCGCAGAACCACCGGGCCTGCACGTCCGGCGTGATGAGGCGAAAGACCCGCTCGAAGAGGGGGAGGCCCGCTAAGACGAAAGCCTGTCGGGCTCGCAAGACCCCGCGCGCCCGGAGGTCCGGCGGGATCAGGCGCCGACTCGTGACGTCCCCGTAAGGGGCATCCTCGATGAGGGCGGCCCGGAGGATGGCATCGATCTCGGCGACGGTCTTTCCAAAGAGGACGACGTAATCCCACATAGTGCTTTGTTAAGCTATGGATGCGGGATACAGGATGCATGATGCAGGATAGAAATGGCCAGGATTCTGATTACCAGGTATCCGGAACCTGGTACCTGGCACCCGTGCCCAATTCCCACATTTCAAATCTTACCAGAGCAATCGTGCTCTGTTAAGCTATGGATGCAGGATAGAAAGAGCCTGCATTCCGGAAACCCGGGACCTGGCACCTCTTAGCGCTGAGGGCCGGATACCGAGCCCCAGGACCGAGCCGGAAGACCAGGACCCATGCCCCATTCCCCCGTCCCAAATCTTAACAAGGCAGTCGTAAATTATCCCCCCTTGCCCTATTGCCCTACTGCCGTTCACAACTGGAACTGGGCAACCTGGGCATTCAGGGCCGCGTTCTGCTCCTGGACGTTCTGGATGATATGACGAAGCCCCTGGACCATCGAGGTGCTGATCTCGCTGACGCGACGGATCTCCTGCATGACCGTAACGAGCGTCTGCACGCTGGACCGCTGGGTTTCGAGGGCCTGGGCCACGCTGTCGATCAGACGGACGATGCGCTCGATGGAAGCCGTCATCTGACGGCTCTCCTGGGCTTGGGCCTTCATCGTCTCCTGCAACTCCTCGGCGAAAGACCGGAGTTCGCCGGAGGACGCGTCGATGGCATGGGCGACCCGGTCCAGGTCGTGGATGACCTCGTTGAGAGCCGAGGCGACCTCATTGACGTGGTGGGTCGCCTCGCGAATCTGACTGCTCCCCCGGACCTGCTCTTTGGTGGCCTTGGCGATCTTAAGGACATAGTCGCCGACCTGGCGGGTCGAACGGAGGAGGGTCTCGAGGGAGGCCTGGGCCTGCTGGGCGACGGCCAGGCCCTGCTCGATGGCCGTCCGGCTCTCGGTCATCGCCTGGCGGGTCTCAACGGAACGGGTCCGGATTTCCTGAAGGAGCTGATTGATTTCTCGCGTATATCCTGAGGTTTGGTCGGCCATCGTCTGAATCTGGCGGACAATGACGACGAAGGCCCGTCCGTGCTCGCCGGCCTGAGCGGCCAGGATCGACGCATTGATGGACAGGATGTGGGTTTGGGCGGCGATGGCCCGGATGTTGCCGGATATCCGGTCGATCACTTCCGTGAGCTCCAAGAGGCGGCTCATCGTCTGCTCGGTGCGGTCGAACGTCTCTTGGATCTGGACCATCCCCTCGAGGGTCCGCTGAACAGCCGCCTGGCCTGCCCGGGCGTCCTCGACCATTCGGTTCGCCAGTTGAGCCGCTTCCTCGGCACTGGTCTCGATCTCCTGGATCGACATATTCAATTCGGTGACGGCCGTGACGGCCTGCATGGCCGACGAGGAGAGCTCCTCGGCCGTGTGGGCCACGTTCGAGACCGTGGCGGCGATGTCCGAGACGGCCTGCGAGTTCTGCCGGACGGCCGTCGTCAGACGCTCGACGCCCTCATTGACCCGGTCGGTGGAGGCCTCCATCTGACGGAAGTAGGCCGACGTCTCCTCGGTGAACTGAGTCAGGATGGCCATGTCCTGACCGATGGCCTCGGTCCGCTGGGCCGTAGCGTCCAAGACGGCGTGGGTCATCTCCACGGACCGGATCTGCTGGGCCGCTCCGTCCATCAACTGTTGGGCATAGCGCTGGAGGTCCTGACCGATCTCGTCCATGTGCTGGGCCGTCCGTCGCAGGTTCTGAAGCGACCCGTGCAGGAACTCCAGGAGGATGTTGAAGGACTCCCCCAGGGCACCGATCTCGTCCTGCCGGCGCACGGGCACTCGGACCCGCAGGTCCCGGCGTTCCAAGACCCCGTGAATGGCCTCGGACATCCGAAGCAAGGGCTGGAAGATGCTCCGCCAGGTGAACGCGTACAAGAAGCCCGTCAGGAGGCTCATCAGGAGGACCGTCCAGCCGACCGAGGTCCACTGAAGCCGCCGCTTCAGGCTTTCATAGCCCTCCAGGGAAAGGCCCGTCACGATGCCCCCCATGAGGTCCTCGGGCCCCAAGACGAACATGGGATGGTAGTACAGAATGTACGGCGTCCCGTCCCAAACGACCCGGGCCTCATGAGGCCCTTTCTCGCGTCGGAGCTCGTCCCACATCGACTCTGGCAGGGGACGACCTTCCATCGAGGCATCCGTGGAAGCGACGACCCGTCCCGTCCCGTCGACGACGTGGGCAAACGACAGGACCGAGTCCTCCCGCAGGCCCTGGACCGCCCGACGGATGTCCTCGGTCTGACCGATGAGGAGGGCATTGCTGATACGGGAGACGACACCGTGGACCGAAAGCTTCAAGATCAAGCCATACCGCTGGCGGACCTCCGCATCGTACCGGCGGGCCTGCCGGTTCAGGAGTAGCCCGATACTCAGACTCCCGACCAGGGAGATCAGCACGGTCGAGACAATGAGTTGGGTCCGTATGGACATAAGCGGACTCCACCTCGGGTCTATGGTGCCAGGTACCAGATTCCGGGTACCGGATTCGGTGTCCGACCTTCGACTTGGACGAAGGATGCGGGGAAAGTCGTATCTCCCTTGCCCCTCATCCTTCCACGGCCGAGGGCCGGATACCGAGCACCGAGAACCGAGCCGGAAGGCCAGGTACCTGGCACCTGGGACCCGGGACCCGCTACCAGATCAACGCCGAGGACCGAAGACCGAGCCTGCCGTCACTCCCATTATGGGGGACCGGTGAGATACCACCCGACATCTTGGAGCAGATCCCCACGGACTTGAACAACGCATATTCCTTGACCCCCGTGATTCCTCGGGCTAAGGACGATGGAGTACGAAGCGGGGCCCTCTTGCCCCATGGCCGTAATGTCGACGGATCACGCCCCTCAGGACCCAAACGGTCTCCATCCTTCCTATCCGGAAGGATCGGTAGAATCGAGGACCCACCCCTCAAACCGCTCGATGGCCTCCTCGACCCGTCGAACGGACAGGACGCGAAGGTCGGCCGGCGTCGGACCCGCGGTTCGGGATGGCGGCGCAAAACAAGTCTCGACACCCAGGCGGGCTAAGGCCTGCAGGCGTTGTTCCGTGTATGGTACGGGGCGGACCTCGCCCGTCAAGGCCAGCTCTCCCAAAGCGGCCCACCGCACGGGGATCGGCCGGTTGCTGTACGAGCTGGCCATCGCCAGCGCCACGGCCAGGTCCAGGGCCGGGTCCCGAGACTGAAAGCCGGCCGTCAGCTTGGCGTACACGTCGAACCGGGAGAGGGGATACCCCAGCCGCCGTTCCAGGACGGCGCTCACGATGTGAAGCCGTCCGAGGTCGATGCCCAGGGCCGTCCGCCGGCCCGCCGCGTAGACCGTCGGGGCGACCAGAGCCTGGACCTCGATGATCAGCGTGCGGGCACCCTCCAGGATGGGGCAGAGGATGGCCCCGACCCGGGCCTGGAGGGCTTCCATGTCGAGCCACATCAGGGACGGATTCGGGACTTCCCGAAGGCCCTGCTCGGTCATCTCGAAGATACCGACCTCCTGAACGGGGCCAAAGCGGTTCTTGACGGCCCGGAGGACCCGAAAGCTGTAATAGCGGTCGCCCTCAAAGTACAGGACACCGTCGACCATGTGCTCCAGGAGTTTCGGCCCCGCCAGAAAACCCTCCTTCGTCACGTGGCCGACGAACAGGAGGGCCATTTTCCTCTGTTTGGCCTGCTGGATCAGGGCCAAGCCGCACTCCCGAATCTGCCGGACAGTCCCTGGCGGGGACGGCCAGTTCCGGGTGTACAACATCTGGATGCTGTCGACGACGACGACGTCGAACCGGTTCGAATCCAAGACGGCCAAAACGTCCTCGAGGCAAGCGTCGGGAAAAACGAGGAGGCCCTGCAAGTTCAGGCCCAGGCGTTCGGCCCGCTGGCGGATCTGCTCGGCCGACTCCTCACCGGCCACGTAAAGGCACGCGAGGGGGACGGCCAGGTAGCGGTCCAGGACTTGGAGCATCAGCGTACTCTTGCCGATCCCGGGGTCCCCACCGATGAGGTAGACGCTCCCCGGCAGGAGGCCCCCGCCGAGGACCCGGTCCCACTCGCCGAGGCCCGAGACCCACCGGTCTGCCGTCGAGACCTGGTCGAGCCGCTGGACGGCCGCCCGGGCCGCTTCGGCCGCGACGGCGGTCGCCTTCGCCGGGGGCGTCGCGACGACTTCCTCGAAGGCGTCCCACGTCTGACAGGCCGGACACCGGCCGAGCCACTTCGTGGCGACGTATCCGCAGTTCTGACAAACGTACTGTTTTTTCAGACGAACCATAGGGCTCGGTCTAAGGGATGCGGGATGCAGGATGCAAGATGCAGGATAGAAATGGGGGACACTGTCCCATCCTACATCCTGTATCCTGCATACCCCGTGTGCGCGTTTTTCGGGACATGCACCGGGAATTCTGTCGAGGTCCCGGCCTTTCATTCAGGCATCCGGTGCCAGGTACCGGGTTCCAGGTGTCGGGTACCGGATTCGCGCCGAGGGCCGGACACCGAGCCCCGAGGACCGAGCCGGAAACGCGCCCATCGGCTCCGCATCCTGCATCCTGCATCCCGCATCCCTCTATACCGCCGTCACCGCCGGTTCCAGGGGCTTGCCGACGACGACCCGGGGCGCATTGCCCAGGATCAGGCGGGCATCGACGGCCCAAGCCGGTTCCCCCGGGCCGCCGACAAGGAAGGGATTGATCTCGACCTCCCGAATGCCGGGAAAGTCCGTCACCAGCCGGGCCAGCCGCACGAGGGCGTCCTCCAGGGCCGCCAGGTCCACGGGCCGGCCCCCGCGGACGCCGGCCAGGATCGGGTAGGCCTTGATGGACCGGATCATTTCTCGGATGTCGTCCCGATACACGGGGAGGACCCGAAAGGCCACGTCTTTGAGGACCTCGACATAGACCCCGCCGAGGCCAAACATCAAGACATGTCCGAACATGGGGTCCGTCGCCACGCCGAGGATGACCTCGACGCCGCGAGCCATCGCCTGGACGTAAACGCCCTCGAGGGCGATGCCCGCCCCCTCGGCCCGGCGGACGAGCTCCATGTAAGCGTCCACGGCCTCCCCGTCGTTGCGAACGTCGACGATCACACCCCCGACGTCGCTCTTGTGGACCAGTCCGGGGGCGACCATCTTCATGACGACGGGATAACCGATCTCCCGACACGCCAGAACAGCCGCCTCGAGGCTCCGGACGACCCGCCCCGGCGGGAAGGCGATGCCGTAACACGACAGCACGGCCTGAGCCTCGGCCGCCGTCAGGACCGTCCGTCCCGCCTGCCAGGCAGCCTCCAGGATGGCCTCCGCTTGGGCGACGTCGGCCTGAATCGTAGGCAGGGGTGCCCGCTCGGGCCGGCCCCGGAGCTCGGCATACCGCGTCAGGCCCCACAGGGCCCGGGCCGCCGACTCGGGGAAGGGATACAGGGGGATCAGCTCGACCTCCCGTCGTTGGAGCTCCCGAAAGATGGCCTCGACGCCCATAAAACAGCCGACGACGGGCTTGTCATACGCCCGGGCGATCTGGGAGATCTCGACGGCTACCTGGAAGGGGTCCTGCATAATGGGAGGAACGTTGACGACCATCAGGCTGTCGACCTCCTCGGCCTCCAGCAGGACCCGCATGGCCCGGCCGTACATCTCCGTCGTGGCACTGGCGATCATGTCGACGGGGTTCTCGACGCTGGCTTCCCGCGGCAGGAACGACCGCAGGGCCGTCTTCGTCGAAGACGACAACTCGGCGATCTCTAAACCCAGGCCCACACAGGCGTCGGCCGCCAGGATGCCGGGCCCGCCCGCATTCGTCAGGATGGCGACCCGACGGCCCCGGGGCAGGGGCTGACTGACAAAGGCCATCGCCATGTCAAACATGTCCCCGATCGAAAGGGCCCGAATGACCCCACACTGTTCGAGCAAAGCGTCCACCGCCACGTCCGTCCCGGCGACGGAACCCGTATGGGACAGAGCCGCCCGAGAACCCGCCAGGGTCCGACCCGACTTGACGGCGATGACGGGCTTCCGCCGCATGACCCGTCGGGCGATCTCGGCAAACCGCCGGGGGTTTCCGAAGTCTTCCAAGTACAGCAGGATGACCTTTGTCCGCTCGTCCGAGTCCCAGTATTCCAGGAGGTCATTGCTGGAAACGTTCGCCTTGTTGCCGATGGAGGCGAACATCGAGAATCCCAGGTTCAGATGACGGCTCAGGGAGAGGATGGCCGCCCCGAGGGCCCCGCTCTGGGAGATAAAGCCGATCGAGCCCGGCAGGGGCCGCTCGTAGGCGAAGGTCGCATTCATCGAGACGCAGGGGTCCGTGTTGATGACCCCCATACAGTTGGGACCGATCATGCGCATGCCATACTGCCGAACCCGTTGGACCAGCTGACGTTCCCGCTCAGCCCCCTCGGGGCCCGTCTCCCGAAAGCCGGCCGTGATGACGACCAGGCCCCGAACACCCTTCTGGCCGCACTGGTCGACGACGTCCAGGACCTGTTCCTTCGGAACGACGACGACGGCCAGGTCGACGGGGTCCGGAACGTCCAAAACGGTTGGATATGCCTTAATACTGTGAACGACGTCGGCCGTCGGGTTGACGGGGAAGACCTTCCCCTGGAATCCAAAGTCCAGAAGATTTCGGACGATCTCGTAGCCGATCTTCCCTCGGTGGCGGGAGGCCCCGATGACGGCAATGCTCCGGGGATAAAACAACGGCGTCAGTTCATGATGTTGCGACGAACGGTTCATACCATCACCTCACGTCGAATGGCCGCCCCCGCCTGCCGGAGCTTCTCTTCCATACGGACATAGCCCCGGTCCAGGTGGTGAACCTGGGTGACGACGGTCACCCCCCGGGCGATGAGGCCTGCCAGGACAAGGCATGCCGAGGCCCGCAGGTCCGACGCCGCCACGAGCGCCCCCCGAAGAGGCGTCGGACCGTACACGCGGGCGACCGGTTTGACCAGTTCGATGTGCGCGCCCATCCGCCGAAGCTCGGCCACGTGGTGGAAGCGGTCCGGAAAGACCGTCTCGACGACCTCACTGACACCGGCCGCTTGCGTCATCAGGACCATCAGCTGAGCCTGCAGGTCGGTCGGAAACCCCGGATAGGGCTCCGTCCGAACCCGCAGGGGTCGAAAGGTATCGATGCCCCGGGCGTCGACGAGGACGCCGTCCGAGCCCGCCTCGACGACCGCACCCTGCTCGGCCAGGACCCCGACGAGGGCCGTCCAGTGGTCGGCCTGGGCACCTCGGAGAATGACCCGTCCCCGCGTCAGGACGGTCGCGATGGCGTAAGTCCCCGCCTCGATGCGGTCCGGGATGACTCGGACCGCCGCTCCCCGAAGGACGGACGTCCCCCGGACGACGACTTGCGCCGTGCCGGCCCCCTCGATGTCAGCCCCCATCGAGCGCAGGAGCTCGGCGAGCTGGACGACCTCCGGCTCCCGGGCACAGTTCCGTAGGACCGTCGTCGCCGGGATGGCCGCCGCCGTCATCATCAAGTGCTCCGTCCCCGTAACCGTCACCTTGGCGAACTCGAAAACGGCCCCCCGCAGACGGCGGGCCCGGATGCGGACCCGGCCTCCCGTCGGGTCGACCTCAAAACCCAGAGCCTCTAAACCCGCCAGATGGAGGTCCACAGGCCGTTCTCCGATGGCGCACCCGCCGGGATAGGCGACCTCGGCCGAGCCGAATCGGACGCCCAGGGGGCCTAACGTCAGGAAGGACGCCCGCATACGCCGCGTCAGGTCCGACGGGACAGCCGTCGAGACGACCCGCTCGGCCCAAAGCGTCCACCGGTCCCCGTCGACCTGTACGTCCACGCCCAGGCGAGTCAAGAGTTCCCGCAGGGTGAAGACGTCCTGGACAGGGGGGACGTTCTCCAAGACCAGGGGTTCCGCCGTGAGCAGGGCGGCCGCCATGCAGGGCAGGACCGCGTTCTTGGCACCGGCGATGGGGATCTCGCCGTGCAAGGTCGAGGGCCCCTCCAGGACCAGGACGTCGGACATCTCGGGACTCCGCGAGGGGACTCCGGGAGCGTGCGTTCCATTATAGGCGCTTGGATGCCAACGGGCTACAGGGTCGACGGGGGACGGGAGGCCGCGTGGCTCCTGCTCATTCATCCGCACCCTTTCGCCGAGGGACCCGGCTTGGCAAAATAGACGGCGTCCGGGTCTCGGACCCCTCGGCCAACCCGCCATGCGGAACGAACGTCGGGACCTCTTGATCATCATCGCGTTCGGCCTCGTCTTTTTCGTCCTGGGGAACGGGGTCCTTTCGATCACGTCCCCGGACGAGGGCCGTAATCTGGACGCCACGCGGCGGATGCTCGAGACGGGCGATTTCCTGGTACCCTACTACAATTGCCGCCTGCGCTTTGAGAAGCCGCCCCTGCTGTACTGGACGACGGCCTTCTGGTTCTTCCTGCTCGGGCCGGGCACCTTCAGCGGTCGGCTCGTGTCAGGCCTTTCGGCCATCGCCTTAAGCTGGGCGACGTACCGGATCGCCCGGGACTTTTGGGACCCGGGCCGGGCGCTGGCGAGCGCCCTCGTCTTGATGACCTTTCCCCACCTCTGGGTCGAGGCCCGGGCGGCCGTTCCGGAACTCCTGATGACGGCCTGGATGACCTGGGGTCTGTACGCCTTCCTGCGGGGCCGATGGGTCCTGGGGGGACTGGCCCTGGGTCTGGCCTTTTTGGCGAAGGGTCCCGTCGGCGTCGTCCTGCCCGTCGGGGTGTGCCTTCTGTGGCGGCGGGACTTCCGGTGGCTGAACGTCTGGGGCTGGGCGGCCTTTGCCGCCGTGAGCCTGCCGTGGTACGGCTGGATGGTCCTCCGCTTCGGATGGCCGTATTTTTACAAATTTTTTATTTATGAAAACATATTTCGGTATACGGGAACCTATCGGGTCCACCTCTACCCCTTCTACTACTACGTCCCCGTCGTCCTCGTCAGCTCCCTGCTCTACCTGCCCGCCCTGCCCCGCCTCGTCCGAATCCTCCGACCCCCCACGCGGCCCCTCTTGGCATGGTTCTTCTTCGTCTTCCTCTTCTTCAGCCTGAGCCGGAGCAAGCTCCACCACTACATCCTGTTCCTGTACCCGCCCCTGGCCATCCTGTGGGCCCATGCCACGTCCGACCGGTACCGTCAGGTGGCGATGGCCGTCGCCCTCCTCCTCCTGACGGCCCTCCTGGTCGGAGCGGACCGATACGAACGACGTCGGTTCGTCCCCGTCGCCGTCGCCCTCCTCCGGTCGGCCAATCCCCCCACGTCTACTTCTACAAGACCGAAGAGTCGGCCATCGTCTACTACACCCGACGGTGCATCCCGGACCTGCCGACGCCGGCCCAGGCCCGGCCCGGCGACTGGGTCATCCTGGAACGGCCGCACTTGAAGGATTTTCCCCGCCATCGGCGTCTGGCCGAAGGTCGGGAATTCGAGGGTGAGTACTACCTCATCGCCGTGACGCCCTGAGCCCGGCCTTTACAGGCTGAGCGGGAGGGTCCCCTTCTCTCGCCAGATGAGGTAAAGGTTGCGACCGTAGATGAAGAGGCCCAGCGACTGGCCCAGGATGAAGACGGGGTCCCGGCGATGGACGGCGTAGATCAGTAGGATGCTCGAACCCAGGATACTGAAGACCCAAAACAGCGTCGGTACGACGCTCCGGTGGGCCCGCTCGCTGGCCAGCCACTGGATGACGAATCGGGCCGAGAACATAGCCTGTCCGACCAGGCCCAAGATCAGCCAGAAGTCTTTCATCGGGTCCCTCCCAGGGCGGGGGCCAGAACTCGAGACTCACGCCGGGTGGGACCTCCGACATGGGCGGGCCGGTTACGTCCGATGGGGCCGTGTGTAAGGAGGCCGACGGCGACGTTGCTCGGGACGTTCCCGGGACGGACCGCCGGGCCGGGGTCGTTCCGGACGGGCCGGACGCGGCGGGGCGAAGTCCCGATGGGAGAGGCGGATGCGGTTGTCCTCGACCTCCAGGACCTTGACGAGGATCTCCTGGCCCTCGCCCTGGATGATCTCTCGGACGTCCCGGACCGGGTAGGGGGCCATCTCGGACTTGTGGAGGAGACCGACGATACCCGGCAGGATCTCGACGAAGGCCCCGAAGTCGGTGACCCGGGTGACCTTTCCGAGGTAGGTCCGGCCCTTTTCGACGTCGGCCGTCACGTCCCGGACCATCTTGAGGGCCGCCTCACAGGCCTCGGCCGTGTCCCCGGCGACGAACACCCGTCCGTCGTCCCGGATGTCGATCTTGACGCCCGTCTTCTCGATGATGGACTTGACCATCTTCCCACCGGGGCCGATAAGGGTAGCGATCTTATCGGTCGGGATATAGGTCACGACCAACCGGGGTGCCCGGGGGGAGATGTCTGGCCGGGGTGCGGGCAGGACTTCGGCCATCCGGTCCAGGATGAACAGCCGTGCCTCCCGGGCCCGATAGAGGGCCTCCCGGAGGACGTCCGCCGAGAGGGCCGGGACTTTAATGTCCATCTGCAGGGCCGTGATGCCCGTCCGGGTCCCGGCAACCTTAAAGTCCATGTCGCCCGTGTGGTCCTCCTCGCCGGCGATGTCGGTCAGGATGCGGTACCGGCCCTGGTCCGTGAAGAGGCCCATGGCGATCCCGGCGACCGGCGTCCGGATGGGGACGCCGGCGTCCATGAGGGCCAAGCTCCCGCCGCAGACGGTCGCCATCGACGACGACCCGTTGGATTCCAGGATTTCCGAGACGACCCGGATCGTATAGGGGAACTGCTCCTCCGGAGGAATGACCGGCAGAAGCGCCCGTTCGGCCAAGGCCCCGTGACCGATCTCCCGGCGGCTCGGGGCTCGCAGGGGCGAGACTTCTCCGACCGAGAAGGGCGGGAAGTTATAGTGGAGCATGAACCGCTTGAAGGACTCCCCCGTCAGCTCCTCGATCTTCTGAGCGTCCTCGGCCGTCCCCAGCGTGCACGTGACGAGCGCCTGGGTCTCCCCCCGGGTAAACAGGGCCGACCCGTGGGTCCGGGGCAAGAGGCCGACCTCGATACGGATCGGCCGGATCTCGGTCATCCCCCGTCCGTCGGGGCGAAGGCCCTCCTCGAGGATCATACGCCGTACGATGTCTCGCTTGAGTTGGTCAAGGGCCCGCTTCACGGCCTGCTGACGTTCCTCATCCTCTTCGGGAACCTCCGCCAAGGCCTCCTCCAGGAGAGCTTCCACAGCCCGATGGGAGGCCTGCTTGCCCGGCGTCTGGAGGGCGGCTCGCATGCGTTCCCCAAATCGGGCCCGCACCTCGGCCATCAGCTCCTCGGGCACGACGGGGGGCTCGACCTTCGGCTTGTCCGCCTCCAGACCCGTCTGCCGGTAGACCTCCAGGATGCGCTCGGCCTGCTCTTGGATGACCCGCTGGGCCAACAGCAGCGCCTCGGCCATCCGGTCCTCGGGATACTCGCTGGCCCCCGCCTCGACCATGACGATCCCATGGACGGTCCCAGACACGAACAGGGACAGAGGGCTCTTGTGGAGGACTTCCAACGTCGGATTGATGACGAACTGGCCGTCGACCTCGGCGACCCGGACGCCGACGACGGCCTCGGAGAAGGGGATCGGCGAAAAGAGCAAGGCCATCGCCGCCGCATTCAGAGCCGCCACGTCGGGGTCATAGACGGGGGAAGCCGAATAGACGGACACGATGACCTGGGTATCCCATCGGTACCCCTTCGGAAAGAGGGGTCGCACGGACCGGTCGATCAGTCGGCTCGTCAGGATCTCCTTCTCGGAGGGTTTTCCCTCCCGCTTGATAAACCCGCCGGGGAATTTACCGGCGGCATACGTATTCTCCCGATAGTCGCACAGCAGAGGAATAAAATCCTCCCCCCGTTCGGAGTCGACATTCATACAGGCCGTAGCGATGACGACCGTGTCCTCATGCTGGACCATGGCCGCCCCGTGGGCCTGGCGGGCGACGTCTCCCACGGTCACGACCAGGGGATGAGCGCCGATGGGGATTTCAATCCTTTGGTGAATGCGCGGAGCGACGATGTTCATGACAGGCTTCCCTTCTCATACGCAGGATGTTCGGTCCCCCTGGGCCGTCAGGCGCCCGAAGGCCGGCGTTCCCCGAGGACTCCAGACAGTCCCCGCCCTACTTCCGTAGACCTAAGGCCTGAATGACCTGCTGATACCGCTCGAAGTCCTTCCGCCGCAGATACGCCAGGAGCCGACGGCGACGACCGACCAGGCGGAGCAGACCCCGCTTGGAGGAAAAGTCCTTCGGATGCCGCCGGAGGTGTTCCGACAAATGCTGAATCCGTTGGGTCAACAGGGCAATGACGATTTCCGTCGAACCCGTATCTGTCTCATGACGCCGAAATTGCTCGATGACGGGTGCTTTGTCCTGACGCGTGATCGGCACGGTCCAACCTCCCAGGGAACGGGCCCAGGGTGCAAGCCCGATGGGCGCGTTTTCGACTCGGTCCTCGGTGCTAATCAGGTACCGGGTATCGGGTCCCAGGTGCCAGGTAGGTGGTACCTGACCCCTGGTACCCGATACCTGGATTGAAAGCTGGAACCCAGGCGGAATGCCGGGCTCATGCTTCGAAAAACACGCATTGGGTAGGTAAAGGGGCAATGCTCAAGTCCTATTGACCTTTGCTTTGAAAAAGTCTGGAATCCAGACTTCCTCACCGTCACTCCGTCGCTTCTATTTACGGGTGGCCAGGGAGATGCCACCCGACATTTTGGAGCAGACCCCTACGCCCTTTGGCAACGCAAGTCCACTCATGGATGATGGGTTCATTCAGCGCTTCTACGAGTCCCTGACGACGGGGCCGACGTAAAAGCCCCCTTCCGGGGTGACCCGATGACTGGGGTCTGGACGTCGTCCGGTCCCGCCCGGGGGCTCCGAGAGGACCCGGCCCAAGACAGCCTACGACGTCTTGGCTGACCCTTTCGCTCATACAATTTACACCGTCCCTCCGAAAAACGCAAACACCCCCACGTACATTGGTCGTCCGGTCCTCGGGTCGGGCCCGATCGGGCATCGGGTCCCAGGTACCCGATAGCCCCGTCAACGGAGTCCCACAGTGGACCGGGCGCTCCTCTTCCGTTACAATGAGAATGGGCGTGCCGGTAAGCGGCCGATGGGTCAGAGACGTGTCCCCATAGGGGAAGTAGGGGCGACCGGCCGGCTGTCCCGCCTCGGTGGCCTACAGCCCGAGACAGGGGTCGGTACCCGTCTTCGGGCCTCTAACTCCTGTCGAGGCGCCCGAAGCCACGAGGGGGAATGTGTAGGCAACTCCGAACTGGGGAGGCAGCCCGGGCCTGGTGGCCTGCCCGGACTTCAAATCCGGTGGCCCGTCGGGAGGCCGGCGGGCGGTGGGTTCGATTCCCTCCTGCCTCCGCCTCATCCATCTAAGCAAAATCCCCGATGCCGCCTTTCTGTAAATCATTTCCATATTCCGATATGATTTGGTATACTGTCCCATAGTGTCCCGTTTATTGACTTCGTTTTGAAAAGGTTCCGGGGTTCTCCACGGTAAAACATACCTTTGGCACCTGCGACTCCGTTTCGACTACGTAACTCCTACGGATAAAATATTGTGGCGGAAGTCGCCAGCTTAGGAGCCGTCGGGATGAAGCGGGCCGGACGGTGGGTCTTGGCCGTCTTGGGGAGCCTGATGGCCTTGGGACGGGCCCAAGTGCCGGACGACTTGCGGCAGAGTCTGACGGCTGAAATTGAGGCCCTGACCAAGGAATACGAAGAGATCCAGCGGCTCCAGTCGGCCGTCATGAACGACCTGGAGCGTCTTCGGGTCGAGGAGCGCCTGCTGACCAAACAGCTCACGCTGATGGAGCTCAACCTCCAGGAGACCCAGACCCGGCTTCAGGCCCTACAAGCCCGGGTCGACCGGCTCCAGCAGGAGCGGGCCGAGTACGCGCGCCATCTGGAACGGCGGATCGTCGCCATGTACCGGATGGGCTCGCTGTATCCCTTAAAGCTTCTGCTGAGCCTCCAGGACGCCCGTCGAATCCTTCAGGCCTCGGCCTATGCGGGTGCCATCGCCCGGCTGGACCGAGTCTACGTCGAGCGCTACCTCCAGACCGTTCAGGCCCTAGCCCAGGAGATTCAGGACCTTCAGCAATTGCAGGTCGCCTACCGGCAGGCCCTCGAGGCGGTCCGCCAAAAGCATCAGCGCCTGGCTGAGGTCCGACGGCGGCGGGAGCTCTATTTGGAGGAACTCCAAAAGCGGGGCCACATGTACGCCCGGGCCCTGACGGAACTCAGCCTGGCCTCCCGGCGTGTAGACGACTACGTGCAAGACTCCGATTATCGTCCCCTCCTGGACATCCGGAAGTTCCAAGGCCTCCTGGACTGGCCCGTCATCGGGCCCGTCACGCGTCCCTTCGGGCGGGTGCGTCTTCCCGAGACGGGGACCTACATCCTGAGTCGGGGCATCGAGATCGCCGTCCCGGAGGGCACGCCCGTTCGGGCCGTGTTCGGGGGTCTGGTCCGGTACGCCGGCTGGTTTACGGCTTACGGCAAGTTGGTCATCCTGGACCATGGGTACGACGTTTACACGTTGTATGCCCACAACAGCGTCCTGCGGGTCCGGGTCGGGGACATCGTCCAGAAGGGTCAGGTCATCGCCCTCTCGGGAAGCACGGCTTCGCTCCGGGGTCCATCCCTGTACTTTGAGGTCCGGTTCCATGTGCAGGCCCAGAATCCATTGGACTGGCTGAAGGTCCTGCCGGGCGGGGTCGACGTGCGCACGGCGGTCGATGGGGGTGAGCCGCCGGTCGTCCCGAGACCGGCGATCGTAGGAGGGGATGGACGGTTTTTGCGGCCGTAGGGCAATCCGGTACCGGGTTCCGGGTTTCGGGCCCCCGGCCTGGACGAGGGGCAAGGGTACTACGGCCGAAGGACGCGCCCATGGGGTTTCCGTCCTGTATCCGGACGGCCCGATGGCCGTACCGCCCTATTGCCTTACTGCCTGATTGCCCCATACGGGTTCCTCCCTCAGGCCCGATGGATCTGAACGGTGCGGAGTGGCGAGCGATGCGAAGGGAAGCGTGGCAAGAACTCCTGGACCGTTGCCTGGACTTCCTCCAGGGATGGCGTCAGCGGTGGCCGGCCTTTGAACCGGACCCCACGGTCGACGTCCCCGTCGAGCGTCTCGCGGAAGTCTTAGACGCCCTCTTTCGACGGCTCTCGGACACCTATCCCTTCTTCCATCCCCTGTATGCCGGCCAGATGCTGAAGCCCCCTCATCCCGTGGCCATCCTGGCCTATTTCACGGTCCTTCACATGAATCCGAATAATCATGCCTTAGACGGTGGACCGGCCACGTCCTACCTCGAGAAGGAGGCCGTCGCCGAGCTGGCCGCCATGCTGGGTTGGACGACCCACCTGGGCCATCTCACGGGCGGCGGGACCGTCGCCAACCTGGAGGCCCTCTGGGTCGCCCGCGAGGTTCACCCCGACCGGTGGATCGCCTTCAGCGAGCACGCCCACTACACCCACCGGCGGGCCTGTGAGCTCCTGCGGGTGCCTTACGTCGTCGTCGCCGTGGACGAACGGGGGCGGATGGACTTGAATCACCTGGAGGACCTCCTGCGACGTCATCCCATCGGGACGGTCGTGGCGACGGTCGGGACGACGGGCCTCGGAGCCATCGACCCGGTCCACGAGATCTGGACTCTCCAGTCCCGCTATGGCTTCCGCATCCACGTCGACGCGGCCTACGGTGGGTTCTTTAGCCTGCTGGCCCAGCGCACGCCACCGGAGGTCGAGCCGGCCCCCTTCCAAGCCCTACCCCTCTGTGACAGCATCGTCGTCGACCCCCATAAGCACGGCCTTCAACCCTACGGATGCGGCTCCGTCCTATTCCGGGACCCGTCCGTCGGTCGCTTTTACAAGCACGATTCTCCCTACACGTACTTCACGTCCCCCGAACTCCACCTCGGCGAGATCAGCCTGGAATGTTCCCGGCCAGGGGCGGCCGCCGCCGCCCTGTGGGCGACCCTGCGGTGTTTCCCGCTTCGACCCTACGAGGGCCTCGGGCCGGTCCTCTCCCGATGCCGGACGGCCGCCCTTGAGGCCTATCGCTGGCTCCAAACGTCGGGGGCGTTCCAGCCTGTCCTGGCACCCGAGCTGGACATCGTGGCCTTCTTTCCGGCCGACGACCCTCGAGCCTCGCGGGTCAGTGCGGCGACCGAGCGCATCTTCGAGATGGCCCTTCGGGATGCCACGAGCCCCATATACCTGAGCAAGCTCCGCTTGACGGCCGCATGGCTGAAGCGGCGTTTTCCCGACCTGGTCATCGACCAGCCGGAAGTGACGGTCCTTCGGAGTGTTCTGATGAAGCCCGAGCATGCAACGGCCGTCCCGGCGTCCTGGGCCCGTCTGCAGACGGCGTCCTGGAAAGGGGAGTAGGGGATGGAGTCCACGGTGAAGCGCCCTGTGGGACCGATCGTCGTAGTCGCCGCCCTCATCCAGCGGGACGGACGCCTTCTCCTCATCCAGCGTCAGCCCGGCCAGCCGTGGGCCGGCTACTGGGAGTTCCCGGGCGGGAAGGTCGAGGTGGGGGAAGACCCCCGAAAGGCCCTCCAGCGAGAGGTCCGGGAGGAACTGGGCTTAGTCGTCGAGGTCGGAGACGTCTTCGACTACGTCAGTTACGTCCACGAAGGCCGTCACTGGCTGGTCCTCTTCTTCTGGGCCCGCCTGGAGCCGCCGGATCAGGTCCCGAGGGGTCCCTGGCCCCACCGGTGGGTCCTTCCGGCCGAGGTCGAGGGCCTGCCGGTCCTGCCCTCCAACGGACCCGTCGTGCGGCGTCTCCTCGCGGGGACACGGCAATAGGGCAGTACGGCAGTCGGCCATTGTCCCACTCATCGGTTCCATGGGTTGGAGGGAGTGGTCTGACCAGGAATCCCAGCAGTTGAGACGGAGTCCGGGCCGATAGGTCCGCAAGGCATAGCCGTATTGCCGGATTGCCGTACTGCTGCGTTGCCTCGACCCACCATGAAACTCCGCATCCCCCGCTCCTATCCTCCACCCGCTTGATCGACGCCCTGACCGGAAGGGGGCGACCTTGCCTTCTATATCTAACCCGGGTCGGTCGGGTATAATAAGGAAGAGGAAGAATACGCCTATGGGGAGTAAGGACGACGGATGAACTTGCAGGTTCATTTGGACCGAGTCCTGACCGACCTGCCGGCCTGTGAGAGCGTGTGGCTGATGGGCATGGACGGCCTGGCCGTCGCTCGAGCCCTCCGTGACTCCCGTATGGCCGACGAGATGGAGTCCTTTGCGGCCGAGTACACGAGCCTGCTCCAGGCCCTCCACCGGGTCTTTCAACGGATGGTGGCCGACACTCCTTTGTTGGAACACATTCACGCGACGGGCCGGTACTACGTGCTGGCCCGGTTCGTGACACCTTCCTATTACGTCCTCATGCATGTCCGGCCGGACGGCCTGCTGGGTCAGGCCCGCTACTACCTCCGGCGGCTCTGCCATCGGCTGGCGGCGGAACTCGAGTCCCTTTAAAGGCTGGCCGGTACTGGGAATCCATGGGGTCCGGTGGCCGGATGAGCACCGCAATGTCCCATTGCCGAACTGCCGAATTGCCCTATGGATGGAGTCCCCGATGCGTTGGCTCCGGTGGGCCCTGGCGAGCGGTGCTGTCCTCATCTTGAGCGTCCTGCTGGCCGCCTACTGGTGGCATCAGCGGCGGATGGAGCGGAGCCTGCTTCCGCCGGCGTCTCCGGGGGCAGACGTCTTTGAAAACTTTCAGGACGTGCGCCTCCGGGACGGTCGACCCGTCTTTCGATTCCAAGCCCGGCGGTACCGTCTTCACGCCGAGAGCATCGTCGAGGGTCAAGACGTCCGTATCGAACTCCCGTCGGACGGGGATCGGGCGACGGAGATTACGGCCCGGACCGGCTGGTGGTATCCGGCAGAGAATCGGGTCGTCCTCGACGGCCAGGTCCAGGTCGACTGGCAGGGGCTTCGTGTCGAGACCGACCGCCTGACTTATCGGGTCGGAGAGGCCGTGGCCGATACCGAGACCCCTGTGCGGTGGGAGTGGCCGGCCCGGCGCTGGACGGGAGAGGCCCTGCGGGCCCGCTATGAGTTTTCGTCGGCCGCCGTGACGATGGAGGGACAGGTCCGGATGACGACCGGAGATGGGGAGGCCCGATACCGTCTCGAGACGGAAGCGGTCCGTTGGGATGTGCGGCGGGAGATCATGGAGTTCCTCCAGCCCGTGCGGGTCGCTCGTCTCGCCGGGCCGGGGTGGGACCTGGGGTGCGGCCGATTTCGGCATGTGCAGGAATCGGACGGCACCTCGGTTTGGTCCGGCTGGGAAGCTTGCGCCGGTGCTTTCCAGTGGGGAGACCACCTCGTGAAGTGGATGGCCGACGACCTGACCGGGTGGATTGGGGAAGCCGAGCGGCGGTGGGTCCTGACAAACGGGCAGTTCAACCTGGACGACCGGTGGTGGGTCTTTGGCCGGCGGCTGTGGCTGTCGGAGACCCCCGGTCGGGGCCTGGCGATGTGGGCCGACGAGCGCCTGCGGGTCGAGCCCTTGCAGGCGTCCCCCTTTTACGGGCGCTTTCAGTTCATGGAGGCGGACCGTCTGGTATGGCCGTCCTTGGAGGCCCTGGACCGTATGCAGGTGCCGGGTCCCCTGACGGTCTACATGAGCGACGGTCGCCTGCGGGCTCGAGACGGCTTTTACGACGGTCAGCGCTGGCAAGGCCGGGCGCCGGTCTTCGAACGGACCGACGGCTGGCAGGTCACGGCGGGTTCGATGGTCCACGACGGCACGGTCTTCACGTTGGAAGGGACGGCGGCCGAGCCCGTGCGGGGGACCGGTGCCGAGCAGGGCCGGAACTGGCACGTCCAGGCCCAGCGGGCCGAACTTTTACCCGACTCGACGCTTCGGTGGTCGGGTCACGTCGAGATCCGGAATCCGGACCTCCTGCTGACGGCAGACCGCTGGGAGCGCCGAGCGGACGCTTGGCAGGCCGAGCCGGTCCGACGGGGCCGGATGTGGCATCGGGCCGGTGAACGGTCGTACGAAGTCATCTTCCAAGCCCGGCGGGCCGAGCAGGTCGGGGGAGCCTGTGTCCGCCTCGAGGGGGACGTCCACATGGAATTCCACGAGCCAGACCGACCGGGGACTCTGGCCGTCGAGGCCCGGGAGGGGCATTTTTGCGAGCAGACGTGGCGGTTTGAGGGAGACCTCCGGTTCCGGTACCGGGACCTTTCGGGGACGGCGGCCCGGGCCCGCATCGAATGGTCGAAGGAGTGGCTTTACGCAGACGGGCCGGTCGACCTGCGGGACGCGCGGGGACGTCAGGCGCAGGCCCAGGCCATGAGCGTAGACTTGAAGACGGAGCGCATCGAGCTGGTCAATCCCTCTCCCCGGCGGGGGCGTCTGACATGGACGGAAACCACTCGACCCTGAGGGCAGAAGACCTCTGGAAGCAGTTCGGGTCCCGGTGGGTCGTCCAGGGTGTCTCCCTGGTCATCCGCGGCGGAGAGATCGTCGGACTGCTGGGACCCAACGGGGCCGGCAAGACGACGTCGTTTTACATGCTCGTCGGCCTGCTGACGGCCGACCGGGGAGCCGTCTACCTGGACGGGCAGGCCATCACGGAGTGGCCGATGTACCGGCGGGCGCGCCGGGGCATCGTGTATCTCCCCCAGGAGCCGTCCATCTTTCGGCGGATGCGGGTCCAGGAGAACATTGAGGCCGTCCTGGAGATGCGGGGCCTTCCGCCCCAAGAGCGGCATCGGCGGGTCGACCAGATCTTGACCGAGCTGGGTTTGACCCATTTGGCCCGGTCGTGGGCGTATACCCTCTCGGGGGGCGAGCGCCGGCGGGTCGAGATCGCTCGGGCCTTGGCCGCCGAGCCCCGGTTTCTGCTTCTGGACGAGCCTTTCACGGGGATCGACCCCATCGCCGTTCGGGAGATTCAACAGATCTTGCAAAAGCTGAAGGCTCGGGGGATCGGCATCTTGATCACGGACCACAACGTGCGGGACACCTTGAAGATCACGGACCGGACTTATATTATAACGGAGGGCCGCATCTTGGCCGACGGCCGTCCAGACGAGGTCGCCGCTCATCCCGAGGTCCGGCGCTCCTTCTTAGGGGAGGATTTCCGTTGGGAAGCATAGGGGGCCGAGCATGGAGCTCCAACAGAAGCTGGTGCCGACGGTTCGCTTGGACCTGCGTCCCCTGCTGATTCAGGCCGTCCGGCTCCTGCCCCTCTCGCAGATCGAACTCCGTCAGTACCTCCTCCAGGAGTACCTCCAGAATCCCGCCCTGGAAGTTCAATCGGATGAAGAGGGTCCTTCCCTGGACGAACTGACCACGCCCCCAGAGCCCCCTGAAGGAGAGCCCTCGACAGGCGACGACGACGAGTGGCTCTCCCAGCTTCTCGACGAGACCCACTATGAGCTTCCGAGCCCCATAGAGGAAAAGGAGCCGGCCGAGGAGGAAGATTGGATCTGGGAGCGCCGCATCGAGAGTCCCCGGACCCTGCTGGACCACCTGCGGTGGCAGATCGCGATGGCCCCCGTCGACGAGACGACCCGGTCGGTCATGTACTTTCTGGCCGAATTCATCAATCCCTCGGGCTATATCGAGGAGACCGAGGAAGAGCTGGCCGGTCTGGCCGGTGTCCCCCCCGAGGCCATCCACCAGGCCCGCCAGCATCTTATGCGGTTGGATCCCGTGGGCGTCGGTGCCCATACGCTCCGGGAGTGTCTGATGGTCCAGCTGGAAGCCCTGGGCCAGACGGACACGGACGCGTATCGTATCCTGCAGGAGGCGTGGGACGAATTCGTTCAGAAACGGTGGGACGACGTGACCCGGCGGCTGGCGATCTCTCCGGAGGCCCTTCGAGCGGCCCTGGAGGTCATCTACCACCTGGACCCGAGGCCGGCCCAGGCCTATACGGTCCATCAGCTCCTGTACGTCCATCCGGACGTGATCGTGCGGGAGCAGGACGGCGAATACGTCGTCGAGCTGAGCCGGGAAGTCGTCCCCCGGGTGACCATCTCCCGGCGTTACCTGCGGCTCTTGCGGGACCGACAGAATCTGTCCCCGGAGGAGCGCCAGTACATCCGGGAGCGCGTCCTGGCGGCCCGTCGCCTGCTCCGGACCCTGAATTACTGTGAGAACACGCTTCTCCGTATCGCCCGCTACATCGTCCAGCACCAGCGGTCCTTCCTGGAACAGGGCCTGTCGGGCCTCAAGCCCCTGAGCCTCCGGGACGTCGCCCGGGCCCTGAACCTCCACGAGTCGACCGTCAGCCGGGCCGTCCAGCACAAGTACATGCAGACCCCCCGGGGGACCTTCGAACTCCGGTTCTTCTTCCAACGACGGGTCTCGACCCAGTCGGCCGCCCAGGAGGTATCGGCGACGACGGTCAAGCACCGTATCCGAGAACTCATTCAGTCGGAAAGTTCCCAGAAACCCCTGACCGACGAGGCCCTGGCCCGCCTCTTGCGGTTTGAGGGCATCCAGATTTCCCGTCGGGCCGTCACCAAGTACCGCCTGGAGATGAACATCCCCAGCGCTCGACAGCGCCGTCGCATGCAGACTGGGTTCGACGACGATACTCCCTGCGGAGGTCCTGGATGAACATCGAGTATCAAACCAAGGGTGTCGACGTCTCGACGGCCCTGACGACGTGGCTTCAGAGACGTCTCCGGAAGCTGGAACGGTACGACCCCGGCGTTCGGGTCGAGGTCGTCCTCCGACGGAATCAAGACAAGGGCCCCGTTGAGGCCGACCTGATCATTCATACTCACTGGGGCACGATCCAGTCGACCCGGGCCCAGGGATACGACGAGCGGACGGCCCTCGCCCGGGCCCTGACGAAGATTGAGCAACAACTCCGGCGCTTCAAGGACCGACGGACCGTCGGCCGACGGCGGGCCACGGTGGAAGCCGTTCAGACCCTGGAACAGCAAACTATGGCGGCCGAGACGCTGGAGCCGCCCGTCCGACGAGTGCCCCTGCCGGCCGTCCCCTTAATGACCCAGGAGGAAGCCGTCCAAAGCCTGCTGGACCGTGAGGAGACCTTCGTCATCTTTCGAGACCTGGACAACGATGAGGCCCTTACGGTGGTCTATCGGGACAAGGACGACGCCATTGCCCTGGTCTCTTCCCGCCCGTGAGGCGAGTGTGCCCCTGAGCGAATGGCTGACGCTCCCATCGATCCGTTTCGGCCTTCGGGCCGACGACGTCCCGACGGCCCTGACGGCCATCGTGGACCACCTGATCGCCGTCGAGCCCCGACTGGCGCCCCATCGTCGGGAACTCCTCCAGCGGCTCCTGGACCGGGAACGGATGGAGTCGACGGCCCTGGACAACCAGACGGCCCTGCCCCACTGCAAAATGCCTGGCCTTTCGGCCCCCGTCGTCTGCATCGACCGTTCGGAGGACGGCGTCCCCTTCCGACCCGGATCGGACGAGCGGACGCACCTGTTCTTCACGATCGTGTCGCCCGAGGACCAGCCGGCGACCCACTTGAAGGTTCTGGCTACGGTGGCCCGCTTCCTGCAGGATGCCCAGAATGTCCGGGCCGTCTTGAGGGCGGCTTCCCCGGCAGAGGTCCTCGCTTATATCCGAGCGTGGGAACGGCTCGTATGAGGTTGGAACCCTATCTGGGTCGCGTGTCCGTCCGCACCCTGGTCCAGGCCTGCCCGCACCCCCTCCGGCCTCTCGTGGACGTGGACCCGGACGCCGTCGTCGAGATCGAGAGCTACATGCACCGGCCGGGTCTCCTCCTGGCGGGTTTCCAGCTGACGGACGAGGTCGAGCGCCACGTCCTCGTCTTCGGACGAGAGGAGTTCCTGTTCCTGCGACGACAGCCCCCCGAGACCCAGCAAGCGTGGCTCCGCCTGATGTGGTCGTGTCGCCCGCCCCTCGTCATCGTCGGGTCCGACGCCGAGATGACCGACGCCTTCCTGGATGGGGCCGTCGAGTACGGGGTCCCCGTCTATGCCAGTACCAGCTCCTCCCGGGCCATCCTGGCCGGCGGATTCCGCTGGCTGGAGCGCCTGGTCGTCCCCTGGTTCCGGATCCCGGGTAACCTGGTCGAGATCTTCGGTCTGGGCGTCCTGATCACGGGTGAGAGCGGCATCGGCAAGAGCGAATGCACCCTGGACCTCCTCGACCGGGGCCATCGGCTTGTCGCCGACGACGCCATCGAGGTCGCTTGCTTCCAGGACGGCACTATCATCGGCCGGGCCCCCCAGGCCAGCTACGGCCTCCTGGAGATCCGAGGCCTGGGCATCCTGGACGTCCGCTTCCTATTCGGCGTCCTGGCCGTCTTGGAAGAAAAGACGATCGACCTGGTCGTCCAGCTCGTGTCCGCGCGCGCCCTGGGGGATATCGACCGCTTGGGGACCGAGGTCGAATTTTACACACTCCCCCATGACCTGGGGTCCGTCCCCATGATCCGTCTACCCGTCGTCCCAGGTCGGAACCTGGCCGCCCTGATTGAGACGGCCGTCCGATGGTACATGCTCCGTCAGCGGGGTCTTCCGATCGGTCAGCGCCTGATCGAGTACTGCGACCGGATGGCTCGGGGGGAGCCATCCGGCGAGGACCCCTCATAGGCGGGGCCCCGCCGTATTCCTGGCAGGCTTTCGTCGCCTACCGGACTCCCAGGACGTGTCGGAGGGCGCTTTCCAGGTCGGGGAATCGAAACGTGAAGCCGCTGGCCAGAAGCTTCGTCGGCAGGACTCGTTGACTCGACAGGAGGAGTTCGTCGGCCACCTCGCCCAAGACGAGGCGCAGGACCGAGGACGGTAGCGGTAAGACCGTCGGCCGCCGAAGGACCCGCCCCAGGGTCTTGGTGAACTCGTAGTTCGTAACGGGATGGGGCGAGACGGCGTTGACGGGGCCCTGCAGGGACTCCGTCTCGATGACATGGAGGATGGCTCGCACGTGGTCGTCGATGGCGATCCAACTCCAGTACTGCGTGCCGTTGCCGATGACCCCGCCGAAGCCCAGCCGGAAGGGGAGGAGCATCATCCGGAGGGCTCCCCCGGCGGCACTCAAGACGATCCCCGTCCGAAGACGGACGACCCGTAGACCGGCCTGAGCGGCCGGCTCCGTCGCCGCCTCCCATGCCTGACAGACCTCGGCCAGGAATCCCCGCCCTGGCGGACTGTCTTCCGTCAGAGTCTCATACCGGCGGTCTCCGTAATAACCAACGGCCGAGGCGACCACGACAACCCGAGGGGGCCGAGCGAGCCGGGCCAAGGTCTCACACAGAAGTCGTGTCCCCCGCACGCGGCTCTCCCGAATCCGAGCCTTCTTGGCCGCCGTCCAGCGGCCCTGGAGCGTCTCGCCGGCCAGGTGAACGACGGCGTCGTGGCCCTCCAGGCCAGAGGCCTCGATCATGCCGGCCTCGGGATCCCACCGGACGACCGGCTCGTCGGGTGTCGGCTGGAGTCGGGACGCGGGTCGGACCAGGCGGGTCACCCGGTGGCCTTGCGCCCTGAGAAAGGCGATAAGGGCAGAACCGATAAGGCCCGTCGAGCCCGTGACCAAGACATTCATCGGTAATCCCTCCCCGGAGCGTGGGAATCAGTGTAGCCGAAGGCCCTGCGGGTCGGCAATTCGGGGAATCCAGCTGGGTTGCTATTTCGAAGCCGACCCGAGGCGTCGGGAAGACCCCAACGGACCTTGCAAAACGGGCCTCTGAAGGTCAATTCTGAAATTTGCCTGGGTCGAAATGGTGGTGATCGGACATTAACTCGCTAAAGATGAGCCCTGTAGCGGTTAAGCAAGCCGTTTTCATTGCGCAGGATCATCTCCGAGAAGCGCAGCTTCAGTTAGAAGTCTATCGGGATCCAGAGGGCGAGGATGAGCATTTGGTGTTGTATGCGAGATTTCCCGTGTATGATGAAACCGTCATGGAAAGAATCAGATCCGCCAGACGGCAGTATAGGCATTTGCTTCTCGGCAAATCGGGGTGGTTCATTCTCACCACTGATTTTCAGCGACCGAAGTAGGTGGAAGATGCCTTTCGACTGGACAGAATTCTTAGCCCTGGCGCGTGAGTTGGGAAGATACTCGGGTCCGTCTTACTCACCAGAGGCAGCAAGGCGGACGTCTGTCAGCCGAGCTTATTATGCCGCATTCTGTTACGCGCGCAGCTACGCTGAAAATAGGTTTGGCTTTCGGCGTACCCGCACCGGGCGAGACCACAGTTTACTCAGAGTGAAGAACCCTGGCCGGAAATCGCTGAGTATCTGGAAGATTTACAGAAGTGGCGTGGCCAGTGCGATGATGGCGATGAGATCCACAACCTTGATGCGCTGGTTTTGAACGCAATGGAGACCGCTGAAGAGGTCATCCAGAAGTGCAGGTGATAAGCCATGTCTCTCCTTGTGGAGAATCCCATCCTGAATTCGCCCTTTGAAGGGCTCACACGCTGGTGGGCTTACGAAGAGGGGCAGCTGGTGGTGAAGGAAGGACGCCGTCCAGCGGGTTACTATCTCAAAGCACGCACCCGCGGCCCCCAGTGGCGCTACTCAGGGCAATAAG
>Ga0197143_1000848_pt1 | contig 28672 bp, 35 predicted proteins | sample GBS70_MetaG_FD_148603 | JGI IMG/M metagenome (GOLD analysis project Ga0197143, IMG submission 148603) | Sediment microbial communities from Great Boiling Springs, Gerlach, Nevada, United States - GBS 70_MetaG | ecosystem: Environmental > Aquatic > Thermal springs > Hot (42-90C) > Sediment... | reverse complement strand
CTCCGTCTGGAAAAACGTCGGCCGCCTTTCCGGAGTGATAACCGGCCATCCCGAAGCACCACCGCCACCAACCATTTGACCACACGCTTACTCCTGCTTCCCAGTGAAGAATATCTATCACTGACTCGAAGCAACTGGCCTGAACTGAACCGCTACGGAGTACACCAGCAGCACCACAGCAACAAGTCCCCCAACTCGACGCATCCAACTCGTCATCGCTCCAGCTCCTCGCGAATCAGTGCGACGACCGCATCCTCCGGCGCGTTGCTCTGCACCACCAGAACCGTCCCTGGGCGACCCGCCTCCGCAGGCGATTCGAGCACGACGACGACCCGGTCCGGCGGGATCGGCGCGCTCGCGAGCTCCTTCGGCGGGTCGACGAAGAGCGCCGGTCGGCCCGCCACCTCGCCGGTCCGCACCGTTCCCTCCGGGGTGCTCACTTGCACTCGGTACCGCTCGCCGACGTACTGGGCGTGCAGCAGCTGGAGGCTGTAGTTCGTGCCACCGACCGGGAGCGCGCCCTCGACCGTGAACCCCCACGCGGTTCCATCGGCGCAGCGGAGCACGCCGATGCTCCAGGCCGCCGCGCCGCCGAGGCGGGGGAAGAGGGGATGCGCGCGGTCCTCGGCGCTCGGCGGCTGGGGCATCCGACCCTCCCCCGGTGGCGGCAGCTGGCACGGGACTTGCTGCCACCGGTCGATGGAGGGAGCGACCTGGAAGGGGCCGAAGACGCCCTCCTCGCGAGGCTGCGCGTTCACCGCCTGCACCGTCGCGTTCACCGTCGCGAGCGCTGCTGCCGTGGCCGTGAACGCGCGTTCCGCACCCGTGGCTTCGTCACTCCTCTCCTGCCCGCTCCCGCCTCCGGGCCAGAACACCACCGCCAGGGCCCCGACCGCCGCTGCCGCCACCGCTCCGGTCAGGATCCTCGCATTTCTCCGAGTCATTTCCGCCTCCGCCCCGTGTTTTGTCCACGATCGTACACCGAACGCCCGTCGAGGCAAGGGGTGATCCGCAACAATTTCTGTTGCGAACGCGCCCCTGCTGGCCGGCGCTCAGGTGCGGGCGGCGACGCAACGCTCGAGCAGCGCCGTGGCCGCCTCCTTCGCGGGGCTGCGCAGCTCCGCCTGCGCGCCCACGCACGCCGGGCAGCCCCAGCGGCACCCGCAGGCGCGCACCGTCTCCAGGCACGCCGCGAGCAGCTCCCCGCGCAGGTCAAAGAGCCGGGGCGCGAGTCCCACCCCGCCGGGAACGAGGTCGTAGAGGAACACGGTCGGGAGCCCGGTATGCGGGGAGCGCACCTGGACGTCCGCGCCGATGTCGCGCGGGTCGCAGAGACAGTGAGCCGGCGCCAGGCTGCGGGCGAGGTGCGCCACGCCGTCGAGGCCGGCTGCCAGCTCCCGGCGCCCGAGCCCTGCCGTCGCCCCTTCCCCGAAGGCGAACCAGGCCGCCATGGTGTGCATCGTCTCCTCGGGGATAGCGATGCGCCCCCAGCCGACGTTCTCGTGGGTGCGCAGCTTCACCTTCTTGAAGATGGTGGCGAGGAAGGTGAGCGCCACCTCCCCATGCTCGGTCAGGAGCGCGCCGTCCTGGATCGATTCGGCCACGTCGAGGACCCGGAGATCCACGGCGAGCTCGGCATCCGTGTAGTAATCGACCGCCACCGGGCGCACGTACGCCTTCTTGTCGTCCCAGTCCAGCCGCTCGACCTGGTACTGCTGGCCGCCGTGGATGTAGATGGCGTCCTCGTGGATGAGGAGCGGCGCGGAAGGCCGGTCGCATTCGCCGATGACGCGCGGCTGCGGCCCTTCCTCGATGATGACGAAGTTGTCCGTGCTGGCGGTTCGCAGGCTGACGTTCTCGGCCGGGAACGACTCCGACATCAAGAAGTACCGCCCCTTGGCGCGCTGGAGCACGCCGTCCTCGACGAGGAGGTGGAGCATCTCCTCGGTGTGCGCGCCGAAGACCTCACCCTCCTCGAAGGGGAGCTCGAAGGCGGCGCACTTGAGGTGGCTGGCGAGCACGAACAGGTTGTCGGGGTCGAGGAGGCCCCGCTCGGCGGGGCTCTCGAAGATGAGCTCCGGATGGGCCACGAGGAACTGGTCGAGAGGGTTCGAGCTGGCGATGAGAACGGAGAGGGCGGGCTCCTCGCCTCGCCTTCCGGCGCGCCCGAACTGCTGCCAGAGGCTCGCCACGGACCCCGGATACCCGACCACGACGGAGGCGGCGAGGCTCCCGATGTCGATCCCGAGCTCGAGGGCATTCGTCGCCACGACGCCGCGGATGCTCCCCTCCCGCAGCCCCCGCTCGATGCGGCGGCGCTCGTTCGGGAGGTAGCCGCCGCGGTAGCCGGCCACCTGCTCGGGCGCGCCCGGCCGCTCCCGCAGCGCCTCCCGGAGGTAGGTGAGGAGCAGCTCGACCCGCAGCCGGGAGCCGCAGAAGACAATCGTCTGCAGCCCTGAGAGGAGCAGGCGGGCGGCAACGTCCCGGCCCGCGAGGAGCGAAGACTGGCGGATACCGAGCTGCGGGTTCACGAGCGGTGGCCCGTAGACGATGACGAAGCGGTCGCTCGAGGGAGCGCCGCTGCGGTCCACGAGCACCACGTCCTCGCCGATGAGGGAGCGGGCGAGCTCCGCGGGATTTCCGATCGTTGCGGAGCAGAGGATGAAGGTGGGGTCGGAACCGTAGAACTGGCAGATGCGGCGGAGCCGGCGGATGACGTTCGCGACGTGGGCGCCGAAGACCCCCCGGTAGAGGTGGAGCTCGTCGATGACGACGTACTCGAGCCCCTCGAAGAGGCGGGTCCAGCGGGTGTGGTGGGGGAGGATGCCCGTGTGGAGCATATCGGGGTTCGTGAGGACGATGTGCGCGGCGGAGCGCACGACCCGCCGCGCCTCGGCCGAGGTATCGCCGTCGTACGTGTGGACCCCGATGTCGACCCCGAGCCTCCCGACCAGCGTCAGGAGCTCATCGAGCTGGTCCTGGGCGAGCGCCTTCGTGGGGAAGAGGTAGAGCGCCCGTGCCGAAGGGTCGCGGAGGATGGCATCCAGCACCGGCACGTTGTAGCAGAGGGTCTTCCCGCTGGCGGTCGGGGTGACGACGACCACGTTCCGGCGAGCCAACGCCGCTTCGATCGCATCCCGCTGGTGGGTGTACGGGCGGGCGATGCCGCCGTCCCGCAGCGCGGCGAGGAGGCGCTCGTCGAGCCCCGCGGGCCAGGTGTCGTACTGCGCTGGCCGCCCCTCCAGCCAGCGGCTGTGGACCGTCCCGCCCCGCCGCTGGAGTTCCGACACGAGCGCCTGTCCGACGAGGTCGGCCCGGACGGGACGGACCGCGGGAGGCGGATACGGGGGCCTCGGCCGGGGCATTCCGCTCGCTCCTTTCCGAACGGATGTTCGCATCCTACGGGGCGCAAGGCGCTTCGGCAAGCGCCCGCGCGCATCAAGACCCGACCGTACCGCGCTCGACCTCCCGGATGAGCTCGATCAGCGTCTCGAAGTCCGGGGCAAGGGCTTCCACCACCAGAACGATGCCCGTCGCTCGGGAGTCGCGACCCGCTCGATGACTGCGATCCCGCGGGTCACCCTCGGGTGGTACGGGAGCAGGAACAACGCCGGCTTCCCGTCTGCCTCACCCAGCTCCAGCCGCTCCGCAGGTTTGAGCGTCGCGATAGGTGCGGCCTCGCCCACGTAGTAGTAACGCTGGATGGAGGCGCCCGACGCCGGATCGATGGCATGCATCGCCACGAGCGTCCCGTCCTCGCACACGGCTGCCGTCGTGAACGGCGGATACCGCCGCTCCAGCTTGAAGAAGAGCTCGCTCTTCCCCTCGAACGCGTCCGCAGAAGGGCCGCCGTCCTCGCGGAGCACTGGGTCACACGGAAGCCGGGCCAGCCGGCTGTCCTCGAGGATCACGAACGAACCGAGCGGCCCGAGGTACGGCTCCTTCTGCGCCTCCAGCTCCCCGAGCCGGTTGATCTCCTCTGCTTCCGCCGCCCACTCGGCATAGTTCTCCAGGGTGATCGCACCGGGCGGCGGGAGCAGCTCGTTCACTTCTTAAACCTTCGCCTCGCCCTCGACGCTCCCCGCACCGGTTACTGCGGTCGGCGGCGATACCTCGCCTTCCCCGCCGCCCGCGACGAGCAGGCTCCTGGCGCCCCACGTCGCGCCTGCCACGGCGAGCACGAGGAGGGGCACCGAAATCACGGGAACGAGCCAGCTCCGCTCCTTCACTCCACACCCCCGCTCACGAGCAGATGGTGGGCGAGGGCGAACAAGATGTCCATAGCGCCGTGCGCTTCCTGCCAGCGCATGGCGCTATCAGATGCCGCTACCGGTCGCGGACGACACAGCAGCCGAGATGCAGCCCGACCCAGAGCCCCATCATCCAGGCGTCCCGGCGCACGCCAAGCGGCAGGAACACGGCGTCCTCGACCCGTTCGAGATCACGCCGGACGCCGGAGACGGACTTCGACCGGTCCTTCGCAATCTCGGCCTGGCTCCGGCCCAGCGCCCGCAGCAATACCACGCGCCGGGTCTCCGGATCGAGCGCCGGCAGATGGTGCGCGCGCAGCCGCCGGATCACGTCGTCCCAGGTCTCCGAAGGACGTTCCACCGCTCCATTTGCTCCCGTCGAGCGCGCCTCGGCCGCAGAGAAGAATACCACGCCACGGCCGCGCTTCGGGAGTGAGACCGACTTCGCCAGTGCAGCTCCCTCAACCTCTGTTCGTGACTCCGGAAACGCGACGCGGAATGACCCAGACGATGACCCGCTGCTCCCGCGCGAGGCGCTCGCCGAACCCCTCGGGAGGCTGCCACTCGGGGTTGCGGCGGAACGCGCGGTTCAGTTCGACGTGGAGGTCGACGATGTCGTCCTCCTGGACGCGGGCGCTCCCTTCCACGGCGACGTAGCCGAAGGGCGGGCCTTCGTCGAGGGCGGTGAGGACGATGCGAGGGTCGCGCCGGAGGGTGCGGGCCTTGAGGCGGTCCGCCGTGGTGCTGAAGTACAGCTCGTCGCCCTTCCGTGCGTAGAAGACGACGGAGCTGGCCGGCGAGCCATCGGCGCGGAGCGTGGTCACGACGGCGTAGCGGTGAGAGGTCAGGAACGCGTCCTGTTCCGGGGTTCCGATCATCTCCGGCTCCGTGGGTTGGCGTTGGGGGCCATGGTAGCGGTTGGGCCCGACGTTTGCCGGTAGGAGTACGCTCCGGGATACTGGCAGGGTAGGGCCGGGCGGCCGCGCCCGGCCGTGCGCACCACGTGGAGGCACGCCCAAAGCGTGCCGCTTGGACACAGGAGCGTCGTTCCCATGGCGAAGAAAGTCCGGGCAGTTCTCACGCTGCAAATCCAGGCGGGGAAGGCGAACCCTGCGCCGCCCATCGGCCCTGCCCTGGGCCAGCACGGCGTCAACATCATGGAGTTCGTCAAGGAGTACAACGCCCGCACGGCGAACATGTCGGGCGTCGTCCCCGCACAGATCACCATCTACGAAGACCGCTCCTTCACGTTCGTCCTCAAGTCGCCTCCGGCCGCGGAGCTGCTGAAGCAGGCCGCGGGCATCGAGAAGGGAAGCGCCAACCCGCGAACGCAGAAGGTCGGACGGGTGACGGTCGAGCAGATCCGGAAGATCGCCGAGACGAAGTTGCCCGACCTGAACGCGAACTCCATCGAAGAGGCGATGAAGATCATCGAAGGTACGGCCCGCAGCATGGGCATCGAGGTGGTGTAGCCATGGCGAAGCGGGGCAAGCGGTATCTCGAAGCGCTCTCGAAGGTCGACCGGAAGAAGTTCTACTCGGTCGACGAGGCCATCGCGCTAGCGAAGGAGATCCACCCGGGGAAGTTCGACGAGACGGTGGAGATCCATCTGCGTACGGGGCTCGACCCGCGGCACGCCGAGCAGCAGGTGCGCGGGTCGACGGTGCTCCCCCACGGCCTCGGGCGCGAGGTCAAGGTCCTCGTCTTCGCCGAAGGCGATGCGGCGAAGGCGGCGCAGGAGGCCGGAGCGGACTACGTCGGCAGCGACGACCTCATCAAGAAGATCGAGCAGGAGGGCTGGACGGACTTCGACGTCGCCCTCGCGACGCGCGACCTCATGGGGAAGGTCGGCCGCCTGGGCCGCATCCTCGGCCCCCGAGGGCTGATGCCGAACCCGCGCTCGGGGACGGTGGTAGCACCGGAAGACGTGGGGCGTGCCGTGCGTGAGGCGAAGCAGGGCCGGGTGGAGTTCCGCGTCGACCGGCTGGCGAACATCCACGCGCCCATCGGCAAGGTCAGCTTCGAGGACCAGAAGCTGAAGGAGAACCTGGCGGCGTTCATCGAGGCGGTCCAGGCGGCGAAGCCGGCGGAGACGAAGGGCCAGTACATCCGCGCGGCCACGCTCACCACCACCATGGGCCCGGGCATCCGCCTCGACCTCTCGGAGACACTCTCGCTGAAGCGGTGAGCCGCTTGCCTCCGCGGGAGCGGCGCTGTAGCCTCCCGCCCGAACCAGGTCCGCGGACGGTGGCCCGTGCCCGAGGGCGGTAACCTCGAGGAGCTGGCCAGGCTCATCGAGCGTCTTCGGCAGGTCTCCAGGGATTACGCTCCTCAGCTGGGAAGGAACGAGGCCCTCACGCGCTCCTGCCTCATCGACCCTGTGTTGCGGGCCTGCGGGTGGGACACGGCCGACCCTGCGGTGGTACGAGTCGAAGACGCCGTCGGCACCGGCCGAGCCGATTACGCCCTCCTCGATACCCTGGGCAGCCATGCCATGGTCATCGAGGCGAAGGCGTTGACGGAGAAGCCGCCGCCCATCGCGGCGACGGCCGTCATCGCCTACGCGGGTGAGCTGCTGAAGTCTGGCCAGCATGTCCCGGCGGTTGCCATCGCCACCGGGGCCGTCTGGGAGGTGTACGAGTACCCCGCGCTCAAGCTCCGCGGTCGGGTGCACGTGTTGGAGGGGCGGCCCGAACAGCGGGCCCTGGAGCTGGCCCAGCTCCTGTGGCGGCCGCTCCTGACGCAGACTCCGCCGACCAGGATACCCTCCGCCAAACCAGACCAGCCTCCCCCGCCATACCGCGGAAGCCGCGAAGGCACGCGAGTCGTGTCCCTTGCCGAACTGTCGACGGAACACCGCACCGGGAAAGCGCCGCCGAGGGCCATCATCTTCCCATCCGGAGATTCCAAGAAGCTCTCGTATTGGAAAGACCTGTTGGTGGCAGTTGCAGAGCACCTCATCCTCGAGCACAACGAGCGCCGGCCTCGACTCCCTCTCGTCCTCGACCAACGGGCTATCCTCTCCGAGAAGCCTGTCCACCCGAACGGGCGCGATTTCTTCATGCCGCGGAAGGTCGGAAACCTCTACCTCGAGGCGCAGGTGTCGGCCGGACAAGTCGTACGGAATGCGCTCCGCCTTCTTGAAGCCTGGGGCGAGGACCCGGCGGTGTACCGGGTCGAGCTGACCTGGTGAGGGGCGTCAGCGGGCCATGCCGTGGTACTCGCGGTTCGGCATCATCCCCGTGGCCGAGGCGAGGCGGTTCGTGAAGTTGAACATCGCCGCCACCTCCGCAATGTCCCAGATGTCCTCGTCGGAAAAGCCGTGCTCCCGTAGCTTCTGGATGTCCTCCTCGCTGCAGGCCGAGGGCTCCTTCGTGATCTTCACGGCGTAATCGAGCATCGCCACGTGGCGCGGCGAAAGCCCCGCCCGCTTGTAGTCGAGCGTCACCCGGTCCCCCAGCACGGGATCCTTCAGCAGCACGCGTACGGCGAAACCGTGGGCCACCATGCAGTAGAGGCAGCGGTTGGCTGCCGAAACGACGACCGAGATCATCTCTCGTTCGGCCTTGCTGAGGCCGGGCGTGGGCTCCATGAGGGCGTTGAAGTGAGCGAGCCAGTGCTCGAAGCGCTTTCCCTTCCAGGCATAGGCCAGGAAGACGTTGGGGACGAAGCCGAGCTTCTGCTCCAGTTGGTCGAAGAGGGCCTGGATCTCGGGAGACAGCTCGTCCCGCGGAGCGATGGGGAACCAGGAGATGCGCTCTTCCACCGAGGGTCCTCCCAGTCTGGTGCTTCGGCGGAAGCGTAGCGGATTCCTCCGTCCGCCTACCACGGTTGACCCGCCGCCGCGGCGCCGGTACCGTCGCGCGCACGGAGGGTCGAGGTGACGTACTCCATCGCCGCCCACGATGCGGAAACCGGCGAGCTCGGCGTCGGAGTGGCGACGCACCAGCCGTGTGTCGGGGCGATCGTGCCCTGGGTAGAGCCGGGTGTCGGCGCCGTGGCCACGCAATCGTTCGTGAACCCCTCCTTCGGGCCCCAAGCCCTGGCGCTCCTCCGGCACGGACTCGATGCGCCGCGAGCCCTCGCGGCGGTCCTCGCCGCCGACGACCGCCCCGAAGTCCGACAGGTGGCCATCGTGGACGCCACCGGGAAGAGCGCCGTCCACACCGGCGAGGCCTGCATCCCTTACGCCGGCCACCGCACGGGGCCCGGCTTCTCCGTCCAGGCGAACATGATGCTGCGGCCGACCGTGCCCGACGCGATGGCCGAGGCGTTCGCCGCCGCCCAGGGACCCCTCGCGCTGCGCATCCTGGCAGCGCTGGAGGCTGCGGAGGCGGAAGGCGGCGACATCCGCGGCCGGCAGTCGGCCGCCATCGTCGTGCGGCGGACGGCTTCGGCCTCCGACTACCGCTGGAACCTCCGGGTCGACAACGACCCCGAGCCGCTCGCGAAGCTGCGCGAGCTGGCAGCCATCCGTCTGGCGGGGGCGCTCGAGGAAGAGTTCGAAGAGGCTCAGTCCGGTTCGCCTGAAGAGCGCCTTGCCCGCGCCCGGGCCGCCTACGCCGAGGCGCGGGCCATCCATCCCTCCGACGAGCAGTCGTTCTGGTACGCCGTGATGGCGTTGGCTCCCCTGGGGGCCGAGGAGGAAGCGGCGGCCGTGCTCGCGCCCCTGTTCGAACGGGCGCCGCACTGGCGCGAACTGCTCCATCGGCTCTCCTTCGGCGGACTCGAGGGCCTGAAGGCGCGCTTCCCTCGGGACAGGTAAAGGAAGCCTCCCGCAGATGCGCGGGCATTTCCTGTCGCGTTCCGGCCCGCTCCCGTACGATGTTCGCCGATGGAGTCGCTCGCCCTGCTTCCGTTCCTCGTCATCGAGATCCACATCGACCCGAATATCGGGACGTTCGGCCCCTTCACCCTCACCTGGCACGGCGTCTTCAGCGCCGTCGGCATCATCGCCGGCGTCACCCTCTCGGTTTGGTTGGCGAAACGGGACGGCATCCCCACGGAAGTGGGGCAGGAGGTGGCGCTCGTGGCGGTTCCGTGCGCCGTGTTGGGAGCCCGGCTCTTCTACGTCTTCGAGCACTTCGGCGACTTCCGCGACGAGCCGTGGACCATCATCACCGAGCTGAACGAGGGGGGCATCACCCTCTACGGCGGGCTCATCGGCGGCGTGCTCGGTGGGGTCATCTACGGGCTCATCCGCAGGTGGCCGGTGGCCATCGGGCTCGATGCCGCGGCCCCGGGGATGATCCTGGGGCAGGGGATCGGCCGCATCGGCGACCTCATCAACGGTGAGCATCTGGCCACGGAGTCGAACCTCCCCTGGGCGGTGCGGTACACCCACCCCGACACCCTGGCCGAGCTCGGGAAGGCCGTGCACCCCACCGCGGGCGGATACGAGCTGGTGGGGGATTTCCTCATCCTCTTCTTCCTGCTGTTCGTGGCCCGGCGGTACCTCAAGCGGCCCGGTTGGGTGTTCTGCACCTACGCGGTGCTGTATTCGGCCATGCGCTTCGTGCTCTCCTACTTCCGCGTCGACGAGCAGACGGTGCCCCTGTTCGGGAACGACGTGCCGGTGCCCCAGGTGACGGCCGTGGTCGTCATCGGGGTGGCCGTGATGCTGGCCGGGTTCCTCCTGAAGCATCCCGGTCCGATTACCCGCGAGTACGCGATGCGCGTCTGGGGCGAGGTGCCGGAGGAGGCGCCTCCAGCGGGCCGTGCCCCTGCACAGGCGTGAGGTGCGGCCGACCGTCACCCTCTACACGCGGGTCGGATGTCTCCTCTGCGCCGAAGCCGAGTCCGCCCTGCGCCGGCTGGCAGCGCGGCTGCGGTTCGACCTCTCGGTGACGGACATCGAAGCGGACGAGGAGCTGCACCGGCGGTTCCTCTTCGAAGTACCCGTGGTCGCCGTGGGCGACCGCATCGTGGCCCAGGCACCCATCGACATCCGTCGACTGGAGGAGGACCTTCGGGAGGCGTTACGGGCTCTCGACTGAACCTTCGGGGCGGTAGAGGCCGTGGGCCTCGATGTAGTCGGCCACGGGGTCGGGCACGAGGTGGCGGATGGAGAGGCCGGCAGCCGCTCGGGCGCGGATGAGGGTGCTGCTGATTTCGAGGCGCGGCATGGACACCGGGATGAGCGGCCGCCCTTCGAAGGTTTCGGGCACGGGGGCGCACCCCTTGGGGAACACGGCAACCCGCGCGAGGTCGAAGAGGCGGCCCGGCTCCTTCCAGTTCGGCATGTCCTCGATGGCATCGGTTCCGAAGAGGAGGATGAGGTCGCGATACCCCTCGCGGAGGAGCTCCTCCACGGTGTCGACGGTGTAGGTTGGCCCTTCCCGTTCCAGCTCGCGGCGGTCGAGCACGAAGGCGGGGTGCCCGGCAAGCGCGAGCTCGGTCATGGCCGCACGATGGGATGCGGGGGTGATACGGCGGCCGGTCTTCCGGTAGGGATGCCCGGCGGGGAGGAAGCGGACTTGCCGGAGGCCGAGCCCTTCGCGGGCGTATTCAGCGGCGAGGAGGTGGCCGATGTGGGGCGGGTCGAAGGTTCCCCCGAAAATCCCGACCGGGCCCGCTTCGGACGCCATGGGAGAAGTCTACCCGAGCGGCTTCGATGAGGTCGCCGCACAGGGCACAGAAGGCCAGCCCAGGGATGGGTGCCAGCCCGCCTGCGTAGACGGAGCGGCGCTCTTCCGGCGGATGGGGACACGCGCCCACGTGCACCAGCCTGCCCGCTCGTCACCGCACCTCCGAGGGCAGGTTGGCAGCGGCGCGCTACCCTTCCCGAGCCGGGTTGCCGCGGTAGGGGGCGTCACGCCACTCCAGGGCCTGTTTCAGCCCAGCGCCCGAGCGGAGCGACTCGCGGACCTTCTCCTGCCAGGCGTACGACTGGGCAGTGAACTGCGCCGCGGCATCGAGGTCGGTGGAGGAGCGCACCGAGGAGTAGATGCCCATGTTCTCGTAGAAGCGGTTCATGTTCAGCTTCAGGATGGCGAGGTGGTCGGCGGAGAGGTTGGCGATGCGGTCGGCGAAGGCGATGGTGCGCTCCTCGAGCTCGGCGGCAGGCCAGGCGTAGTTGATCATGCCGATGCGTGCCGCCTCCGCGCCGGAGATGCTGTCGCCGGTGTAGTAGAGCTCCTTCGCCTTCCGCATGCCGATCACCAGCGGCCAGATGACGCCCGTCCGCGAGGTTCCGAGGCCGCGAAGGCCCGGATGGCCGATTTGGGCGTCTTCGGCGGCCACGACGAGGTCGGCCATCATGGCGAGTTCGCAGCCGCCGGCGAGGCAGTACCCGTGGACCTGAGCGATGGTGACCTTCGCCATGTTCCAGAAGTAGAGGTGGATGTCGGTGATCTGCTGCATGCCGGTTCGGATGCCCATGAAGAGCCGGCGACCCTGCTCGTCGGTAGTTCGGTACGTTCGGACGACGCCGTCGGCGCCCCCTCTGGGGGCCGTGAGGTCGTAGCCGGCGCTGAACCCGCGGCCAGCCCCGCGGACGATGATGACGCGGACGGTATCGTCGGCCTCCCAGGCGTGAAGGGCATCGGCGAACTCGTACAGGAGCTCCTGGGAGAGGGCGTTCAGCTTCTCGGGGCGGTTGAGGGTGATGCGACCGACGCGGCCGTCGGTACCGACCCGGTCGAGGAGGATGTGCTGATAGGCCGGCATGGCGGTGCCTCCAGGGATGAGGTCGTGCGGGCCCATCGTACTCCACTGGCGAAGCCGGAGGCGGGGCGTTGCAGGACGTGATACCCTATGGGAACACGCGGCTGGAAGGCCGCCAATGGAGGAGTTGCCCATGACATCGGACCAGGCACGGCGGGTCGTCCAGCGCGGCGATATCGTCACCGTCCACTACGTCGGCCGGCTCGACGACGGCGAAATCTTCGATTCGTCCCGCGAGGCGGGCGAGCCGTTCTCGTTCCGAGCGGGTGTCGGCGAGGTCATCGAAGGCTTCGACGAGGCGGTGCTCGGCCTCGCCGTCGGCGAGAAGAAGACGTTCCGGCTCGAGCCGGAGGCGGCGTACGGCGAGCGCGACGAGGACCTCGTCATCCAGGTACCTGCCCAAGGGGCGCCCGAGGGGCTCGAGGTCGGCGACCGGGTGCGACTCGGCCAGACTCCGGCAACGGTGGTGGCGATCACCGAGGACACGATCACCCTCGACGCGAACCACCCCTTGGCCGGCCAGGCGCTCACCTTCGAGGTGGAGCTGCTGGCCATCGAGCCGGGCGAGTAGCATCACCCGCCGGGGCGTGGAGGGGGCGGGCGGGCGAAGGCCGCTCGCCTAGGCGAAGAGCGGCGCGGGGAGCGGAACCTCCTCGAGCAGCGACGGGTCGTCGTTCGTCACGTCGTTCACCCGCGGCGAAACCGGCCGAGGCACGAGGAGGGTCTCGGGCGCCGGCCGCAGGAGCTTGCGCAGCTCCAGCGCCTGCGCGGGCGGCGTGTGGAGCCACACGTCCGCGAGGTCGTCGGGAAGGACGACGGGCATCCGGTCGTGGATGCGGGCGATGAGGGCGTTGGCGGCGGTGGTCACGATGGTGAACGTGGCCCGCCACTCGTCGCTCCCCTCCGGCTTCCAGAACTCGTACAGGCCGGCCAGGAAGAAGAGGCGGCCGTCGGGCCGATGGAACCAGATCGGCTGGCGCCGCCCCTTCGGACCCGCCCATTCGTAGAACCCGTCGACGGGTACGAGGCACCGCCGCCGGAAGAAGGCGTCGCGGAAGAGGCGGCTGGTGTGGAGCGTCTCGGCCCGCGCGTTGATGGTCTTGTAGGCGTTGGCGTCGTCCTTCGCCCAACGGGGGACGAGCCCCCAGTTCGCCACGAGCAGCTCGCGCTCCTCGTGGCGTTCGCGGAGGACGAAGTGGTCTTGCCGGGGGGCGATGTTGTAGCGGGGGCGGTAGTCGGCAGGGAGCTCCGACTCGTCGACACCGAGGGCCTCCGCGAGCTCGCGGCGGTCGCGATAGGTGAGGGTGATCCTGCCGCACATGCGCCCAGGATACGTGGCCGCGGGGCGGGTGGCAGCCTAGAATGCCTGGCGGAATCCGGCCGAGGAGGCGACGATGCCCCACGCTCAGGTCAACGGCGTTTCCCTCTTCTACGACGTGAGGGGCGAGGGTGAACCGGTCCTGTTCCACCACGGGTACACCGGCTCCCACGATTCGTGGGAGGAGGTCGTGCCCCATCTCACCGGACGATACCGCTGCATCGTGATGGACTGCCGGGGTGCCGGCGACAGCGAGCACCCTGCCGACGGCTACACCATCGAGCAGTACGCCGACGACGTCATCGGCCTGGCCGACGTCCTCGGCCTCGGACGCTTCACCTACGTCGGCCACAGCATGGGCGGCGTCATCGGCTACGAATTGGCGCTCCGCTACCCCGAACGGCTCGCGCGGCTCGTGCTCGTGGCGCCTGCGCCGGCCGACGGCGTACAGGCTCCGCCGGAGATGCACGAACGGGCGCGGGCGCTCCGCCAGGCGCGCGACGCCGAGACGATGCTGCGCGAACGGCTGGTGATGGCGCCGCGCCGTCCCGACCCGGAACTCTTCCGGCGGGCCGTCGAGCGGGCCCTCTCCGTCTCGGACGGCCACTTCGAAGGCTCGTGGGAGGCCCTGGTCCAGTATCGGGCGGGCGACCGTCTGCGGGAGATCACCGTACCGACGCTCATGGTGGCCGGCGCCGCGGACGGGCTGCTGGAAGCGAACCTCCGGGATTTCCTCCGCCTTCCGAACGCGACGCTGCACGTCTTCTCCCGCGTCGGACACCAGATCCCCAGGGAGGTGCCGGCCGAGTTCGCGGCCGTGCTCGCCGACTTCCTCGAGCACGGCGTGGTGACCGCCCGCACGCTCCAGGAGCGGCTGCGAGAGGTGCAGGCCGCGCGCCGCTGACCGTTCAGTACGGGCTGGTCGAAGCGGGCGGGGGAACCTCCGCGCCTTGCCGGGCCGCGGCCAGGTCGCGGCCCATGCCTTCGACGAGCGACCGGTGGTCGCTGGCGACGGTGATCATCCGGTATCCCGCAGCGGCGTGGCGCGGCGCGAGCGCCGCCGTGGCGTGAATGCCGGCCACGACCCCCCGGCGGGCGCACGCCTCGGCGATCCGCAGACGGGCCTCTTCGAACGCTCCGCCGTTGTCGAGCCTGGGAGGGAGCCCGAGGGAGAGGCTGAGGTCGGCCGGTCCGACGTAGACGGCATCGACGCCGGGAACGGCGAGGATCTCTTCGAGCGCGTCCAGTGCCTGACGGGTCTCCACCATCGGGATGCAGGCTACCTCGGCATTGGCGCGGGCGAAGTAGTCGGGGCCGTAGAGCACGCTCGCCATCGTGGGCCCGAAGCTGCGCGAGCCGAGCGGCGGATACCGGCAGGCAGCGACGACGGCTGCCGCCTCGGCAGCGGAGTTCACCATCGGCACGATGATGCCCAGCGCCCCGGCATCGAGCACCTTGCCGATGATGCCGAAATCGTTCCAAGGAACGCGTACGAACGGCACGGCCCCGGCGGTGCGGAGGGCGCGGATCATCTCCCGCGCCTCGGCGTAATCGATGACCCCGTGCTGCATGTCGATGCACACCCAGTCGAAGCCGAGGCCGCCCACCGTCTCGGCGACGAGCGGGTCGGGGATGGAGAGCCAACCACCGTAGGTGGTGCGGCCGGCTGACCAAGCCTCTTTCGCGGTGTTCCACATCGGCGAGTCCCCTCGGGGTGCTGTCCGACCTACTCTACCCGTCCTGAGCGACAGTGGGCGATCGCGATCACGGACAGAAGGCGGCTCCGTATGGCAGGCTGTTGGTGATGGTCACGCGACAGCGTCTGCTCGGTGGAGGCGTGCTCGCCGTGGCCGTGATCGCCGCGGCGGTGGCGGCGTGGTACGTGCTGACGGGCGGGGATGGAGCTGCACCCGCGGATGCCGCGCTCGGCCCACTGGAGGACCGCACTGCCGAGATCGGGAAACCGGCCCCCGACTTCGCCCTGCTCGATGCCCGCGACGGTGCGACCGTTCACCGGCTGAGCGACTACCGCGGCAAGGTCGTCGTCCTGAACTGGTTCGCGAGCTGGTGCGCCCCTTGCGAACGGGAGATGCCGGACTTCGAACAGGCGTGGCGACAGGCGCCCGACCGCATCGTCGTCCTGGGCGTGAACCTGCAGGAGCCCCAGGAGCGGGCGAAGGCCATGTTGGAGCGGCTCGGGGTGACGTTCCCGGCGGTGCTCGACAGCGATGGGAGCGTCGCTCGCGCCTACCGCATCACGGGGATGCCGACGACCTTCTTCATCGACGAGGCCGGCGTCATTCGCTCGGCCGGTGCGGGGTTGGTGACGCCGGAGACGCTCCGGTCCGAGCTTGCCAAGCTCGGGGTCGAGCTCCAACCGTGGGAATGAAGCGGGCGCCCCGCCAGATGCGGGGCGCCCGGCTGGCCGTCAGCGGAGTGCTCGACCCTCAGCCTTGGGCCTTCAGCTTCCTCACCTCTTCGATGAAGGCGGGCAGCACCTTCCGGTAGTCGTCGATGACCGCGTACTTGGCCGCCTTCACCATGTTCGCTTCGGGATCCTTGTTGATGGCGACGATGTTCTTCGAGCCGGACATCCCCGCCATGTGCTGGCTCGCCCCCGAAATGGCGACGGCGATGTAGAGCGTCGGCGAGACGGTCTTGCCGGTGAGGCCGACCTGGGACGACGGCGGGTACCAGCCGAGGTCGCAGGCAGCGCGGCTGGCGCCGACGGCGCCCCGCAGGAGCTTCGCAAGCTCTTCGAGCATGGCGAACGCCGAGGGGTCGCCGAGGCCGCGACCGCCAGCGACCACCACATCGGCGTCTTCGAGGCGAACACCCTCCGACTCCACCTTCTCCACGGAGAGGACGGTAATGCGCGACTGCCCGACGGCGTCGATCGTCTTCACCTCGCCGGTGCGGGAGGCGTCGGGCTCGAGGGCGTCGAACGTCTTCGGTTTCGCGCTGGCGATCTGGAGCTGGCCGGCGAAGGTGTGCTCGGCCCGGGCGTTGCCACCGTAGCAGGGCCGCGTCACCCGCAGGCGGCCGTTCTCGAGCTTGAGCGCGGTCACCTCCGGGGCGATGGCGGTGCGGTGCGCGAAGGCGAGTGCCGGCCCGAGGTCGCGGCCGAGGCTGGCCGTCTGGCCCAGGAGAACGATGTCGGCGCCGGACTGCTGGAGCGCCGCATCGACGGCTGGCAGCCAGGCATCGTACATCTGCCCGGCGAGCGATTCGGGCGCCACGTAGACGACGTCGGCGCCGCGGGCGATCAGCTCCTGCGCGTGCGCCTGGCCGGGGACGAGGGCCGACACAGGGCCGGCCCCTTCGGCGCTGAGGGCCCGAGCGGCACCGAGCAGTTCGAAGGCAACGGGGAGGACCTTCCCGTCAGCGACTTCGGCGATGACGAGCACACCAGGCATCGGAACGCTCCTCTCAGATGAGCTTGTCGGCGCGCAGCTTCTGGGCCAGGATGCGCGCCTTCTCTTCTGGCGAATCGGCCTCGATGATCTCGACCTTGCTCTCCACCTTCGGCACGTAGAGGGCCTCGAGCTTCAGCCAGCGGTTCGCCTCGCCGAGCTGGTCGGCGGAGAGGCCGAGGTCGGCAGCGTTCCACACCTGCACCGTCTTCTTGGCGGCGAGCATGATCTGCCGGAGCTGGGGATACCGGGGCTCGCCGAACTCGTTCGACACCGAGACCACCGCCGGAAGCGGAGCTTCGACGGTCTGGAAGCCGTCGTCGAGCACGCGGGTGACGCGGACCTTGCCATCGACACGCTCGATGGCCTTGGCGATGCTCACGCAGGGGATGCCGAGGAGCGTGGCCACGCCCATGGGCACGACGCCCATGTCCCAGTCGGCAGCGGCGCGGCCCATCAGGATGAGGTCGTATTGGCCGACCTTTTCGATGGCCTTCGCCAGGGCGACCGCCGTCTGGAAGTTGTCGATGCCCTCGAACCCCGGGTCGTTGAGGAGGATGCCCTCGTCGGCGCCCATTGCCAACGCGTGCTTGATCGCGTCGCGGGCGCTCTCGGGGCCGAGGCTGATGACCGTGACCTTACCGCCACCGGCAGCTTCCTTCAGGCGGAGGGCAGCCTCGGTCGCCTGGGGGTCGTAGGGGTTGACCACCGGCGGGATGCCCTGGGCAGGCACGACCTTCTTGGCGGCTTCATCGACGCGGAATGAAGAGGCGGGCGTTTCGGGATCGGGGATCTGTTTGACGCAAACGATGATGTTCACGCGGACTCTGGCCTCCTGCGCACGCCGGCACGGTGCCGGGGGGTTGCTCGCCCTGGAAGCGGTTTCGCCGAGCCGAAGGGATGGTACCACAGGAGGAGGATTTGTGAAATTCCGCACGCAGCCGGGGGCCTCGTTTCGGGTTCGTTTCGAAACGGCCGCGCAACACCGGCGCAACCGCGCCGAAACGGGCGGAGCCTAGCGTCGCAGGCGAGGGGCCCCATATTCACTGCGGAGGTGTGCCATGACCCGAACGCTGGCCTGGGCGCGCCGCGCCGCGGGAGCGGCCGCCGGTGCGCTGGCGGCCCTTGCGCTCGTCTCGGCGGCGGCGGCGCAGGAGCCGACGGCCGAAGAACAGCTCGCCAGCCTCGCCGGCGCGCTCGACACGGCGTGGCTGCTGGTGACGGCGTTCCTCGTGTTCTTCATGCAGCTCGGCTTCGCCATGGTGGAAGCCGGCTTCGTGCGGGCGAAGAACGTCGCCAACATCCTCATGAAGAACATCCTGGACTGCGCCATGGGCGGACTCGCCTTCTTCGCCGTCGGCTGGGGGCTCGCCTACGGCGTGAGCGGCGACTCGGCCGGCCCGTTCGCGGGGGACGGCCAGTTCTTCCTCCGGGGCTTCGATAATTGGCCGTCCTGGATTTTCCAGTTCGCCTTCGCGGCGACCGCGGCCACCATCGTTTCGGGAGCCGTGGCCGAACGGACGAAGTTCAGCGCCTACCTGGTGTACTCCGCTGTCATCACCGCCTTCATCTACCCGGTCGTCGTCCACTGGGCGTGGGATAGCCACGGCTGGCTCAGCGCCTTCCGAGACGACCCCATCGGTGCCAACGGTTATATCGACTTTGCAGGGTCGGGCGTCGTCCATGCCGTCGGCGGCACGGCGGCACTTGTGGGCGCGGTCATGGTGGGCCCGCGCATCGGGAAGTTCGGCCCGGGGCGGAAGGTGAACGTGATCCCCGGCCACAACATCACCCTCGCCGTGCTGGGCATGTTCGTGCTCTGGTTCGGCTGGTACGGCTTCAACCCGGGGTCCACCCTGGGACTATCCGGTGGGTTGGCCGACCTGGCTGCGAAGGTCGCCGTGACGACGACGCTGGCCGCCGCGGCGGGTGGCGTAGCGGCCGCGCTGCTCACCCGGGCCCTGACGGGCCGGTACGACCTCGGCCTCACGGTGAACGGCGTGCTAGGGGGCCTCGTGGGGATTACAGCCGGCTGCGCCGTGGTGGACGCCTGGGCAGCCATCGTCATCGGCGCCATCGGCGCGGGAGTGGTCATCGGCGGCGTGTGGCTCCTCGACCAGCTCAGGGTGGACGACCCGGTCGGTGCCGTGTCGGTACACGGGTTCGCTGGCATCTGGGGAGTGCTCGCCGTGGGCCTCTTCGCGAGCGAAGCGGGCATCGCCCAGGCGTACGGGGAATCGGACCGGTACGGCCTCCTGCTGGGCGGGGGGGCCGAGCAGCTGGGCATCCAGGCGCTGGGCATCGCCGCCATCGTTGCTTGGACGGCCGTCACGGCGTTCGTGCTCTTCGGTGCGCTTAAGCTCACCATCGGGCTGCGCGTGCGGCCCGAAGAGGAGGAGCGGGGGCTCGACGTCGACGAGCACGGCATCGAGGCGTACCCCGACTTCGGCAGCTCGGCACAAGGTCTCTTCGTCCCCGTCGCGCACCCGGGCGGAGCCGACTAGCCACTGCCCAAGGACCAGGGAGGAATGCCGACATGAAACGGATCGAAGCGATCATTCGCCCCGGACGGCTCCCCTTCGTGAAGGAAGCGCTCGAGGAGCTGGGCTATCCCGGGATGACCATCGCCGAAGTGAAAGGGCACGGGAAACAGCGGGGCATCGTCGAACAGTGGCGCGGGCGCCAGTACAAGGTGGAATACCTGCCGAAGATCTGGCTGCTCATCGTCGTCGACGACGCCCACGCTCAGCAGGTAATCGACGCCATCGTCGACAACGCCTACACCGGCGAAATCGGCGACGGCAAGATCTTCGTCTCCGAAGTGACCGACGTCATCCGCGTGCGTACGCGGGAGCGGGGCGAAGCAGCGATCTAAGCGGCAGGCCGGCCCGGGTGCTCAGCGCCCCCGCGCCCGGGCCGGCCCGAGCGTGCGGGAGGTCCCCGATGGCGGCGAGCTTCCACGACCGTGTTCTGGAGCTACGAGAGGGATGGAGGCGGAGGCGGGAGTTACGCCGACTCGCCTCGGGCGGCGAACGGGCGGCGCAAGAAGCGCTCCTCCGGGAGCTGTACGGCTGGGCAGCGCGGGCGGCCGCCGACATCCGCGCCGTGTACGGCGACGAACTGCCGGTGGTCCTCACGCCCTCCACGTGGGAAGACGGGACGGAGGAGTTCCGCCTGGGCCTCGGCGGGCAGTGCGGGCTGCAGATGTGCCTCGTCGAGTGGGCTCCCGGTCAGTGGGCCGTCGCCGCGTACGTCACCGGACCCGGGGAGCCGGGCCCACGGCGGGTGGGGACGCCGCGGCGGAACGCAGCATGGACCCGCCGCCGTTTCGAGGAGCTCATCCTGGGCCTGCTCGCGGCCTACGAACGGGAGCGGCTCGCCGCCGACGAGGCCGCGAGCCGTCGCTGATTCGGCCGACCGAGGGGCCGCCTACCGCCTCGTCCTCCGCCGCACGGCGAAGGCTCCAGCCTCGGGCTTGCTACCGGACGCGGCGTGGGCGTCGCAGTCGGTGTCGGGGTGAGCGTCTCATTGCGAAAGGCGTCGAAGTCGAACCGCCAGCGGCCGTCGGTGGGCGTGGCGGTGGGTGTCGGGGTTGATGTCTGGGCGTGCGGAGGCGAGCCCGTGCGGAAATCGAGCGTGCCGCCCGCGCCCAGCCGTGGGAGCGCCCGAGAGCCTCCCCCGCATCCCCGTCGAGGTGCCACACGGCCACCGGCCCCGACCCGGAACCGAGGGGCGTGTTCATGACACCCTGGCTCTCCGCCCGGGTGCGGGCCACGTTCCACAGGCGCACCTCATCGATAACACCCCCCGAATCGATCATCCGAGTCGCCGTCGGATCCGATGCGGAGGGGCAACGTGTTCCTCGTGGGCGCGCCCGAGTACGCCAGTTCCTCCGTGAGTACCCCGCTCACGCGGAAACGGAGCTGCGAGCCGCCGACCTACATGGCGGTGAAGCCCGTGGCTACCGGCAGCTATGCCGGGTGACGGCGATGTGACCCCGCTCCCCGACCGGGCGCCGACATCACGCGAGCTGGCCGAACCGCGCCTAAAAGCTGAGCGCCGAATACACGCCCAGCCAGTACGCAGTCCAGTACGCAGCTCGCAACCCCTTCCCGGCGATGGACTCGGAATCGATGGAGGGCGGATAGGCCCACGTCTCGATGGTGAACGCGCCGGTCGGGTCAGCGCCGGGTCGTGGGGATCTCCACGCATCCCTTCCTTGGGCCCGTGACCAGGTAGCCGTTGACCGGCTGGGCAGCAGCCCCGCTGCCTCTAGAGCCGACGAAGGTGGGCGCCGCGAGGCGAAAAACCGGGACGCAACCGCCCCCGAGCTTCAATCCCATCGCCGACCCCTCGGGACCCTCGGTGCGCTCGGCGAGCGACGACCCCTCAGCGGCGAAATGGCATCTTGCGGCAGGGGGCAACAGCGAGTGGGTATCGCGCTCCGCCTTGGCCAGCGCGCGATCCCGGCAACGTGGTGGTATCCCTCGGCAGGGTGGAACGCGTCAGCCGCCGGGAAGGCCGGTGGGGAGGTCGGGGCGCTCCGCCGGCGGGCGGGCAGGCGCCACGGCGAGCTCCAGCACCTCGGCGATGTCGAGCGCGCGGATGGTGCGGCGCTCCTCGTCGGGCTGTACGGCCGGGATACCGTCCTCGAACATCTGGATGCAGAAGGGGCAGGCGGTGGCCACGACCGCCGCGCCGGTGTTGGCCGCCTCGGCCGCACGGAGGTGGTTGACGCGGGTGCCCTTCTCCTCCATCCACATGTTCCCGCCGCCGGCGCCGCAGCAGAGCCCTCGCTCGCGGCTGCGGGGCATCTCCACCAGCTCGACGCCGGGGATGGCCGACAGGAGCTCGCGGGGAGCGTCGTAGATGCCGTTGCCGCGGCCGAGGTAGCAGGAGTCGTGGAAGGTGATGCGTCGGCCCTCGAACGCCTTCGGCTGCAGCTTCCCCCGGGCCACGAGCGTGCGCAGGAACTCCGCGTGGTGGATGACCTCGTAGCGGCCGCCGAAATCGGGGTATTCGTTCTTGAAGGTGTTGAAGCAGTGAGGGCAGGCGGTGATGATGCGCCTCACCCCCAGCTCGTTCAGCGACTGAGCGTTCTGCTCGGCGATGGTGGCGAAGAGGAACTCGTTCCCCAGGCGGCGGGCCGGGTCGCCGGTGCAGGTCTCGGCCTGTCCGAGAACGCCGAAGCTCACGCCCGCCTCGAGGAGCAGCTTCGCCACAGCCTTGGTGATGGGGAGGTTCCGCTCGACGAGGGCCCCGGAGCAGCCGACCCAGTAGAGGTACTCCTGCGTCCCGTCGAAGATCGGGACGTCGATGCCTTCGGCGCGGAGCTGCTCGATCCAGGTCTCGCGGGTGAGCTGGGTGCCGCGCCAGGGGTGGCCGCGCTGCTCGATGTTCTCGAGGGCCTGCTGGGCGGTGGCCGGCACGCGGGCTTGCTCCATCACGAGGTAGCGGCGCATGTCGACGATGATGGGCACGTGCTCGATCATGACCGGGCACTCCTGCACGCAGGCCATGCAGGTGCGGCAGGCCCAGAGGGATTCGTCGCGGATGTAGTCACCGACGAGCTGACCGCCGAGGACTTCGGCCGGGTCCTTCCCGCTGCGGATGAGCGGCGCAGCGTGGTTCATGTACCGCTTCAGGTCCTGGATAATGGCCATGGGCGAGAGCGGCTGTCCCGCGGTCCACGCCGGGCAGGCGGCCGTACACCGCCCGCAGCGGACGCAGACGTCGGCATCGAAGAGCTGCTTCCAGGTGAAGTCCTCGATCTTGCCGGCGCCGAGGCTCCTCCCGGATTCCATCAGCGCTTCGAAGTCGCCCATGGGAGCGAGGTACGCCTGGCTGCCGGGGCGCTTCAGGAAGGCGTTGACGGGCGCGAAGACGATGTGGCGGAACTTCGTGAGCGACATGAGCCCGAGGAGCGTGAACGCCCCGACGACGTGGAACCACCAGAAGCCGCGGTGGATGTCGAGCAGCAGGTCGACGTTGCCGCTGCCCACGACCTTCGCCACCACCCAGCCGCCGGGCGACCAGTACGACCACGACTCGTGGCCGGCAGGGATCTCGTCGGCGGCGATGCGGAGACCCTCGACCAGGAAGCCGGTGAAGAGCACCACCCCGAGGAGGCCGACGACGAGCGCATCCTCGGTGCGGCGCTGGTCCCAGTGGAGCTTGGGCGGCCGCTGCAAGTAGCGGCGGTGTACCGCCATGCCGACCCCCACGAGGCCGATGATGCCGAAGGCGTCGCCTACGAGGCTGTAGACGAGGTAGACGCCCCCCGTGAGGAAGGCGTGTTCGGCATCGCTCCCCACGATGAGGGGCAAGTAATCATCGATGGCCAGGAGGATGGTGACGATGGTGAGGACGATGAAGCTTGAGTAGATGCACCAGTGCATCACCCCGGCGTAGCGGTCGTTCTTGATGCGGCTGGTGGCGGCGCCGAGGGTGAGGAAGTTGACGAGCCGGGCGCCGAGGTTGTCCGTCACCCGGTACGGCTTGCCGAGCCGCCAGACGCGTGCCCGCTGGACGAAGGCGCCGAAGACGACGGTCATGAAGAGGCCGAAGAGGAAGTACATCGCCGCCGGCGCCTTGATGTTGAAGAACACCTCGCGCTGGGCGTCGCTGGTGCGGCCCAGCTCGAAGGCGGCGATGGCGCCGATGATGGCGACGGGCAGCACGAGGCTCCCCAAGTTCACACGGAGCCTCAGACCCGACCGGCGTTCGTTAGCGGCGGCTGGACGTGTGCCCTGCATCGTACCTACCCCCTCCGGTGCGCCTGCCCGCGCTCAGGCGGGCACGTTGTCGTTGGTGGGCGTGCCGTACAGCTTCCGCAGCTCCGTCTTCACCACCTTCCCCATGGCGTTGCGGGGGAGTTCGGGGACCACCGCCACGAACTGCGGAGCCTTGAAGGACGCCAGGCGGCTCTTCGCGTACTCGGTGAGCTCTTGGGGGGTGATCTTCGCCCCCGGCTTCAGGACCACCACCGCCTTCACCACTTCGCCCCAGTCGGGGTCGGGCACGCCGATGACCGCCGCCTCCTCGATGGCCGGATGCTCTTCGAGCACGCTCTCGATCTCGCCCGGGGAGATGTTCTCACCACCCCGGATGATGAGGTCCTTCTTCCGACCGGTGATGTACAGGTAGCCGTCCTCGTCGAGGTAGCCCACGTCACCGGTGTGGAGCCAGCCGTCGATGATGGTCGCGCTGGTGGCGTCCTCCTGCTTGTAGTAGCCCTTCATTACCCGGGCGGAGCGGACACAGATCTCCCCTTCCTGCCCCGGCGGTAGGATGTTGTTCCGGTCGTCCATGATGACGATTTCGACGTCGTCCATGGGGCGGCCGACCGACCGGAGCCGGCGCTCCTTCTTCTCCTTGTCGGTGCTCAGGTCGTGGTCTTCGGGGCCGAGGAAGGTGAGGGTCGAGGTGGACTCCGTCTGGCCGTAGGCGTTCATGAGCCCGATGCCCCTCGGCGGGAAGATGTCGCACGCCTTCCGCACCACTTCGTAGGGCATGGGCGCGGCGCCGTAGGTGATGAGCTTCAGGCTGGAGATGTCGTACTTCTCGAAGTCCGGCACCTCCATGATGCGCTTCAGCATGGTGGGGACCACGAAGGCGTGAGTGACCTTCTCCCGCTCGACGGCCTTCAACCAGTCCTCCGGCGTGAACTGGGGCAGGATGACGAGCGTCCGGCCGCCCCAGATGGAGGAGAGCATGGCCGTGGCCCCGGCGATGTGGAAGAACGGCGCCGACACGAGCGTCTTCTCGTGCACCTCGGGGTCGGCAGGGGCCATGGTGTTGGTAACGTAGGCCGTGAGGTCGAGGTAGGTGAGGACGACGCCCTTGGGAAGCGCGGTGGTGCCACTGGTGAACATGAGGATGGTGGGGTCTTCGTCATCCACCTCGACGAAGACGTCGTCCTCCGGCGCGGCAGCCACGAGCTGCTCGTAATCGAGGTACCCCTCGGCAGGCCCTTCGTAGGAGATGTAGTGGCGGACGGAGGAGAGGGTCGGGCGGATACGGTTCACGAGGTCGAGGTACCGCTTCGAGACGAAGAGCGCCTGGGCTTCGCTGATGTTGAGCATGTGGGTGAGCTCTTCGTCCTTGGCGCGGTAGTTGAGCGGGACGAAGGTGATGCCAAGCGCCGCACAGGCGTAGTAGGTGATGACGTAATCGGCGCTGTTCACCGCCATCACGGCCACCTTCTCGTGCCGCTGCAACCCCAGCCCCTGGAGGGCATTGGCCAGCTTGTTCACGAGAGGGACCATCTCCATGTAGGTGATGCGCTTCTCGCTACCGCCGAACTCGACCAGGGCCTCCCGATCGGGGACGACCGCGGACGAGATCTGCAGGAACTCGATGGTGTTCATGGCCTCTCCGAGCGCGAGCGAAGTTTGGGCGCGGCCTCACAAGCCGCCGATATCCTACCGGAAAGCAACGGAGCGGGCGAACCGAGTGTCATTCGCGACAGGGCACGGGCACGAAGAGTTCGGAGCCGGAGCGCTCGCTGCAGCTTCGCCGGCTCACGTCGACCACCACCCGCCCCTCCCCGTCGAGGGCCACCGGATGGCGGTCCAAGTTGCGGCCGTCCCGGTCGAGGCGGAGCCCGGAGGCATCGTACACTGCGCCGAAACAGTCCTCACGGAGCAGGAGGGTGGAGCCAGCGAGAGCCGGGTTCATCCGGTCGCGGTACCGCTCCAGGAGCGCGGGGAGGTCGGGGTCGGAGGCGGCGATCGGTGCGACGCGGCAGCGGCGCCCGAGCGCGGCGCGGTTCGCCGCATCCAGGTCGCTGAGGGCGATGAAGGTTTCCCGGTCGAGGCGGACGAGGAAGAAGTGCCGGGCTGGCTGGTATTCGAACGCTCCCACCTCGTACTCCTCGTAGGGGAGCAGCGTGACCTTCCCCGAATTGGCCCCGGACTCGAGGTACTGGATGGTGCAGGTCCCGAACAGTAGGAGCACCGCCAGGGCGAGGGCGCTGGCCCCGCAACCGAGGGCCAGAGGCGGCCGGGGGGAAAGACCGGGGGCCGAGGGGTCGCTCATCGATCTCGAGTGTAGGCGCGGGAGAGCCGCGCCGGCGGTTCAGAGCGCCCCCGTCCAGACCGCCCCGAGGGGGAGCCGGCGGGACGGCAGCGGCTCTCCGCCGAGGAGGCGCTCGATGTGGCGCTCGATGGCTGCATCGAGCGAATCGTCGGGCACGACTTCGTGCACCAACCCCCACCGGAGCGCTGCCGCCGCGTCGATGGGCTCGCCGGTGAGGATGAGATGGGCGGCCACCCCCGGGGGCACGATGCGCGGCAGGGTCTGGGTCCCTCCGGCGCTGGGGATGTAGCCCAACGTCACCTCGGGCAGGGCGAAGCGCGTGCTCTCCGCGGCGATGCGGAGGTCGCAGCAGAGCGGGAGTTCGAGCCCGGCACCGTAGCAGTACCCGTGCATGCGGGCGATGGTGGGCACCGGCAGGTCGAGGAGCAGCCCCCACACGTCCCGGTCGTGCCGGGCGCGACGGGCGTCCATGATGCTGGGCGCGGTGCCGAATTCGGAGACGTCGGCGCCAGCGCTGAAGGCGCGGCCCTCGCCCCGGAACACTACGCAGCGGAGGCCCGGCATGTCGCGGCAAGCCAGCAGGTAGGTCCAGAGGAGGTCCCGCATCTCGAGGTCGATGGCATTCAGCTTCTCGGGGCGAGCGAGGGTAATCACCGCCACACCCCGCTCGTCGGCCTCGAAGCGCACCTTCTCGCCGGTGGCCACCACGGCGTCACTCCCGCCAGTCGGGCTTGCGAATTTGCGAGCGCTCCCGGCGGCGGAGGTTCTGCGCCAAGTCCTCGTTCACCTTCCGCACGAGGTCGTTCATCTCGTCGCTTCCGATGCGCATCTCCGACATCCGCCACCGCTTCAACATGGCGCGGTCGCGGTCGGAGAGGCCCGCTTCGTCGGCCATTCGGTTCACGAGGAGTACGAGCATGGCGTTGACTTCGTCGTCGGTGAAGCGGACTTCCATGGCTACGTCCTCACCGTTTCGGCGCGATAGCCGCGCATCTTGATGCGTCGCATGAACTTCTGGTCGATGTGAGCGTTGAGAGCCTCGTTCAGGTCCTCGGTAAGCTTCTGCAGCCGTTCGCTGCCCTTCCGGTGCTCGGAGCGCCAGCGGCGGATCGCCTCCTTCCCTTCGGGCGTGAGGTCGGCGTTGTCGATGGCCACGGCGCTGACCAGCATCATGATGGACCACGCCTCGGGGGGTTCGAGCAGCACGATCATCGCTAGACTCCCTCGAATTGGGGTGGGCGCTTTTCCAAGAAGGCGCGCACGCCTTCCGCGCGATCCTTCGTCGTCTGGAGGAGGAGGGTCAAGTCGGTCTCGAAGCGGAGTGCCTGCTCCAACGGCATCGCGAGCCCCCGCCAGATCGCTTCCTTGCCGAGCTGGACGGCGTACGGCCCGCGGGAGGCGATCACCGTCGCGACCCGCTCCGCCTCGGCGAGCGGGGCCTCAGTCAGGGCGGAGACGAGCCCTCGTTCGAACAGCCAGCGGCCGGAGAGGGGCTTCCCCGGCTCGGGGAGGGTGCCCCGCACGAGGATGCCCAGCCGCTCGACGGTCGGCAGGGCGAGCTCGGAAGGGACGGTCAGGGTGAGCGACGGCGACCCGACCCGGATATCCGCCGCGAGGGCAAGGTCGACCCATGCTCCCCCCAGGGCTCCGTCCAGGGCGGACACCAGCGGGAGCGGGAAGCGTTGAAGCCAAACGATGGCGCGCCGCGGCCAGGGATCGCCCTCCCATGGGACGCAGGCGGTGAGGTCGAGCAGGACGACGCGCGCCCTCTCCCAACGGTAGGCATCGAGAGCTTCCGCATCGGCGCGCCAGTCGGGGGCGCCCTCCGGACGCCAGCGGACGATGTGGCCTTCGCGTGCGATCACGTCCGTAGCGTAGCCGGTTCCATTTCCGGCCGGTACGGCGACCCCGTTACTGCCTGGAGAGTCCGGGAACGAAGGCGGTGTTGGTGAGCTGCGGCCCGGCAGTGAGGTTCAGCTGCACCGGACCGGAGCCGCTCCAGGTCCCCGTCTCGGCAGCCAGGCGCCCGCCCGACCCCGGCGTGCCGCCGGGGAAGTAGAACTTGACCGCCCGCCCGGCGGCGCCGCAGCCCTGCTTCTGGCTTTCGTGGACCACATCGACCACGTACACCGTCTGACCGCCGTCGAGCACGACCGTTCCCTTGCCACAGGTCACCGCCGCGCTGCCACTTACCACGATGGCGACGACGGCCGAGCCCGCGGGTACGCCGGAGACGGTGCCGTAGAAGGTCGCAGGGGGGCTGGGCGGAACCCCTTGCGCCTCGGCCGGACGGAACCGTCCAGCGGACAGCCCGAGGGGGACTCCCACCGCCGCGATGGCCGCGAGCGAAACCGTCAGGAGCAGCAGCTTGCGCACGAATCGGCCTCCATCGGGGGCCTTCGCCCCACTCGGGGCCAGCGTAGGCACGCCGCCTCGTGCGGACAAGCAGGCCCTTCCCCGATCTTCGCGCCGCGGGCGAGATTTTGCCGCCGGTTTACCGGCGATTGCCCCCGTGGGGAGCATCACCCGCCGGCGCCGGCAAGCTCCCCGATGCGCTCGATCGTCTCGAAGTCCTCCTCCCGGAGGGGCTGCACCTCGCCCCGACGGTACTGCTCGGAGAGGAGGGAGAGTGTCGACTTATGCGGCCGCACCTTGCCCAGGGGGCACGCCTTCCACGCCTCGTAGTCTTCGTCGCAGTACCCGAGGCGCCGCTCCCCGCACTTCGGCTGCAGCATCCGCCCCAGCATCGGCTCCACCCTCATCACCTCGGCCCGCATCTTCGCCACCACCCGCCGAAACTCCCATTGGGCACGTGTGCACAGCCTGAGGTCCCCCATATGGAGCAAGGCCGCGAAGTTCACCGTCACCTTCAGGTTCGTGGCCGTCGCGTTCGGCAGCACGAAGCGCGCATCCTCCGCTGGCACTCCCGCCTGCACCAGCTCCTCGTACACCTCGCCGATGCGCGCCATGAGGGCATCGAACGCCCC